>Ga0233426_10000006_pt1 | contig 239664 bp, 192 predicted proteins | sample SI_118_April2016_6_FD_179875 | JGI IMG/M metagenome (GOLD analysis project Ga0233426, IMG submission 179875) | Seawater microbial communities from Saanich Inlet, British Columbia, Canada - SI_118_April2016_10_MG | ecosystem: Environmental > Aquatic > Marine > Inlet | place: Canada: British...
AAAATCAGTAGGTTATAATTAACTGTTAATTACTTAGATAACACTAATAATGCAGTGTGAGGTGTGTGCAGATTGTGACTTTTTATCGTTCCTGTAGTATTTAATTGTGCCAAACCATGGGGCTATATATCAATTTCACAGCCAACCTCAAAAAAGAAACCGATTTTATAATCAATAGTGGGGTCTGGTTTAATTGGTTTTAGCTGAGGATTTTAGAGGTTTTTCTACTGGCAGACTCTAATTACTGCCAGTTTTACTGCCAGTAAATGGGCTTTTTCTGCCAAAATTGTTACTTTTGAGTTATTATTAACTATGGTAGTTGAGGGGTCAAAGTGAGTCTCCTAAGAAAGAGTTTTAACCATAAAAAAAGGCCTTCAAATGAAGACCTTCGTAGTAGCGGGAACTGGACTCGAACCAGTGACCTTCGGGTTATGAGCCCGACGAGCTACCTACTGCTCTATCCCGCGATATAGGTGGCAAATATACAACCTTTTTGTAATTCTAAAAGAAAAAATGAAAATATATCTTTACTGTTCAATGCTATTTGCTTCGAAAGAAGATAGCGAATGGTCTAAGATACTAATGTTGAACTGTATAGGATTACAACACACTTCGCAATCCTCAATATAATTTTGAGACCGCTGAGAAAAATCAATTAAAATAGAAACCTCTTCCCAACAATGTGGGCATTGATAGAAATGTTCCTCCATTATCCTAGCTTTTCAATCGACTCCGTAATCCCTTCCCAATCCGACATTAATTGATCGAGCTTGTCTTTTTTGGCTTGGTAACTCTCAAAAAAACCGGGCTTAGCCACCGTTTGATCATAATTAATTTCCATGTCAACATCAATAGCTTTGATATCTTTTTCCAAAGTAGCGATAGACGCTTCAGCTTTACTCAAACGGTTATTGAGCGACTTGAGTTGCTTTTGTTCCTCGTACGATTGTTTTGGTGCCGCTGTTTTTTGAGGCGTTTTAATTTGCGTTCGTTTTTCAACTTCACGCAAGTTTTCTACCTGACGCTGTTCTAAATAGAAATCAATATCTCCCAAATACTGCTTGAGCTTTTGGTCTTTAAATTCATAAACGGTCGATGTCAATCCCTGCAAAAAATCCCTGTCGTGAGACACCAAAATTAGCGTGCCTTCAAATTGTTGAAGTGCAGTTTTTAGGACGTTTTTAGATTTTATGTCCAAGTGGTTGGTCGGCTCATCCATAATCAACACATTCAGCGGCTGAAGCAATAGTTTTGCCAATGCCAATCGGTTACGCTCTCCACCAGAAAGAACTCTCACATACTTTTCTGCGGCGTCGCCTCTAAACAAAAAGGACCCCAGGATATCACGAACTTTAGATCTGTTGGTTTCGTTAGCGGCATCAATCATCGTATCTAAAACCGTTTTATTTCCATCTAAATACTCTGCTTGATTTTGAGCAAAATATCCAATCTGAACATTATGCCCCAATTTGATATCGCCTTTGGCTTCTAAATCGCCTACTATAATTTTAGCTAGCGTCGATTTCCCCTGTCCATTTTGACCTACAAAAGCAATTTTACTGCCGCGATCTACCATTAAATCAATATGCTGAAGGACTTTCAAATCTCCATATTCTTTAGAAATCTGCGTGGCTTCAACCACTACTTTCCCAGGCGTTGTTGAGACTGGGAATTTTAGCGTCATGACACTGTTATCATCTTCATCAACTTCGATACGTTCTATCTTATCCAGCTTTTTAATCAACGATTGCGCCATGGTCGCTTTAGAAGCTTTGGCTCTAAATTTTTCAATTAATTTCTCGGTTTGTTCAATCTGTTTTTGCTGATTTTTTTGAGAGGCTAATTGCAGTGTTTTTTGTTCTTCTCGCAAAACGAGGTATTTCGTATAGGCCTTTGGATAATCGTATATTTTACCCAACACAATTTCAATCGTTCGATTGGTCACATTATCCAAAAACATCTTATCATGCGACACGATCACTACGGCTCCAGAATAGTTGTTTAAAAACTGTTCTAGCCAAATAATAGACTCAATATCCAAGTGATTGGTAGGCTCATCTAATAACAAAATGTCATTGGTTTGAAGCAATAGTTTTGCCAATTCAATACGCATACGCCATCCTCCCGAAAAGGTATCTGTTAATTTATTAAAATCTTCGCGCTTAAAGCCTAAACCAATTAATATTTTTTCTGTTTCGCCTTGGTAGTTATACCCTCCAAGAATTTCGTATTGTTCCTGAACTTCATTCAGTCCTACCATTAAATCGTGGTAACCTTGACTTTCATAATCTGTACGTTCAGCGAGTTGTGTATTAATGTCTTCGAGCTGAAGTTCTAAGGCTTTAATTTCAACAAAAGCCTGATAGGCTTCTTCTAAAATGGTTCGGCCAACAACAAAATCAATGTCTTGTTTTAAAAACCCTATTTTTAGGTCCTTTTTTTCTTGTGCGACTTGCCCTTCTGTATATTCTAATTCGCCAGAAAGTAATTTTAACAGTGTAGATTTACCAGCCCCATTTTTTCCAATTAAACCCACGCGATCGCCACCACGCAGTCGAAAGGAAATATTTTCAAACAAATAATCGCCTTGAAATGATACGGATAACTTATGGATGTTTAACATTTAAAAATTGTAAAAAGGAATAATTATAAATAGTTTAGCACTTTGTAATAAGTTGCAAAAATAGGAAATTATGATATTAAAAAAAGGAAATAAGCTGTATAGTATTATGACAGGGAAATGTCCAAAATGTCATCTTGAATTAATGTACAAAAACAGTAACGCCTATCAACTTTCTGAAACCTTAAAAATGCACGAACGTTGTGCGCACTGTCAGACTAAATACAAAATTGAACCTTCTTTTTTTTATGGCTCTATGTATGTCAGTTACGGAGTAGGAATTGGATTTTCGATGGTCGCTTTCTTAATGACATTCATTGTTTTTGAAACTTCTTTAGTCCTTTCGTTTATTGCTATTGTGTGTACACTTATTGGATTTATGCCCATTATCATGCGGCTTTCCCGAAATATATGGATCAATCTTTTTATGAGTTACGACACTGAATTAGCAAAGAAAAAATAACTACTCAAAGCGATTGATGTCAATTTCTTCGGAAAGTGATGTGCTTTTTTCAATAGAATTATAAAGGGCTTCAGCCATAGACGGCGCAACCAAAACTCCACGGGTTCCCAAACCATTTAACACATACATATTTTTATGGTTGGGATGCTGCCCTACTAACGGACGGCGATCGACCACAGTGGGACGAATGCCTGCACGCTGATCGACAACTTCAAATTCACAATCAATCAGGCGTTCCAATTTTTCTAAAAGTTCAGATTTAGCTTCTGGAGTTGGGTCATTGGTTTTGTCGGTCCATTCGTAAGTGGATCCAACAAGATAGCGATCCTTCCCTATTGGGATCACAAAGATGCTTGACTTCAAAATTGACTCCAATTTGAGAGTGGGTGCATGAATCGTAATCAACTCCCCTTTGGTACCTTCTAATGGTAAGTACTTGAAAAAAGGATTTTTATGGATTCCAAACCCTTCTGTGAATACAATATGTTTCGCTTTCAGGGAGTGATACTCTACCCCTTCAGAGTTTTCTATTAAATCTTTATACTCAAATGTTTCTTCTACAAATTGATTTCTTTTTAAGAGAAATTCACGATACAATTCTATGAGCAACTGCGTATCAATTCGCCCTGTAAAATTCACGGCACCAAAACCAAAAGGCGCTTTGATTGATAAATTTTTATTATCTACTAACTTAGGATTTAAGAAATCTGTGAGCAGTGGTTTATCACAAGCTAAAAACCAATTGTTTTGTTCTTTAACCGAATTAAACACGCGATGTATAGGAAGTACATAGTCGAGCTTAACCCCTAAAAGCTGCTCTAAGGCGGCATATTTAGGAATTGCCGTCTCTAAGTGGATAGCGGCATTCCAAGTGGCTGTAAAGCGCTTTAAAACTACCGGGTTATATAGACCGCTCGCAACCACAGACGCTTGCTGAGAACGGTTACTGATCACAATGAATGATTTATTATGAAGGCGTAGCTGCTCGGCAAACATAATACTTGCCAATCCCGACCCCACAATGATGTAATCATGTTTCATTTTACAAAGGTATTAAAATACAAAACGCTTATCGTATTGATAAGCGTTTTGTTATAGTAGTAAGGTTGTGAATTAATAACTCCACATATCTTGTTCCTTATTTCTGATTTTTTCTTTGATGCGATCAGATTCTAGTAGTTGCATCAATGCGTTTTTACTGATATAATCTCTAATATCTCTGTCTTGATAAACATTCGCTTCTTTGTATATAGTCCCAGAAAAACGTCTTGAGTTGATTAAACGGTCAAAAGAAAAAGGTTTAGACATGTTCTTTTGGTTGAAGGCATAAGCCTTGCTAAGAATGTCTCTTGCTTCTGGATAAAAAACCCAAAACATTGGTGTGTATTCTTTTTCAGAATCAACTGCAGGCTCATTACTCATACCTGCAAAATCACCTGCATCAGAATCCTCTTCAACAACTTCTTCTTCAGCAGCAACTTCTTCTTCTGGCTCATCGTCGAAATCGAACCCTCCAAAACCGCCATCATCTCCAGAGTCGTCTGAAGAACCAGTGTCATCATTAGTTTGTTCAAATTTATCTTCGGCACTCAAAGCAACTGGTCCAATAGCAATGGGTCTGAATTTAAGTTCAGTAGCAATTCTATCGAAATACCAAATACCTTTTATAATGTATTTTCTTACATCGGTGTTCTCAAATTCAGCAGAATTAAAATCTGTATCAGGCATCACAGAAGCCGCAGCAGCATTCCATTTTCTTTGGAATAAATCTACCTTAGTATTGTCTTCGAGTTCTAAAAACTCCGCAGACGATGGATCGTATGTTACCCATTCTTCTTCTGGAAACTCATAACCAAGCGTTTCTAGATGTGCGCGCCACGAACCTGCAATATCAAAGTGTTCTTTACCTTCAGTGATACCATCGGCATCAACCCCGGGTTTTAAAACTTTATAAACTTGAATATTTTCAAATTCTTCTTCGGTTATTTCTTCCGTAAAAGTGTCATTGAAATAGGCTGGAAATTCAAAGTTTCGTATTCCATCAATCAGGTAACGAATTAAAGGCTTCCTGTCTGGAGTCACAACACTCTCATCGGTCGGATACAAAAACGGGAAATTGACGCGTTCATTTAAGTCGATTACTTCCCAAGTTGTAAAAGAAAACACAATATCTTCATCACTCACTTTTGCGTAGTCCAAAGGCTGGGACTCCATATCTTCTTCTAACTTAGAAACTGTTTCCAGTTCATAAGATGATTTCGTATTTAAAAGGTTCGCTTGAGAAAACCCAATAGATAGATTCAAAAGTAATGCTAATAAAAAAACAGATTTTCTCATGTTTAATTTAATTTATGGTTATTGAGGGACCCGATTGTTTTTGACCGGCAGTAATCCCTGCATAATTAATTTTCTTAAAACTAACATCGAATCCTTTAGGTGCTTTTTTAAGATAAGCCTTTGCTTTTGTATTTAAGGCATTTCCTGTACACTCAAAAGATTTTGGTCCAATTTTAACGGTGAATGATCGTACTCTGACTGTCGATTCTAAACCATAAGCTGGGTCGTAAATAGCACTCATAGATCCACTTATCATAGAACTTCTTGACATCGCCCCACCTTCTTTTCCGTTAAACAAGATATTTGGTACTGGTGCTCTTCTGATTTGAAAAGTTTCAGTCCCTGAAAACGTAGTCTCATCTGGAAGTTGAGCTGAAATATTTAAAACGAGCTCTTGTCCCTTTTGAGGCTTAATAGTGTATAATCCATCTCCTTTGTTAGTAACTCCAGGTCCTGTTGCAGTGACTTGATTTGACGCAACACCAGGAACTGATACTTTTACTAAGTTATCAAAGTTTCTGAATAATGTATTTCTACCCATTACTTGTACAGAAGCCGTATTCGGTCTTGAAATAACTTCGTAATTAGAAACAACAGGGATGGTAATTGGTTCATCATCACCTTCAATGAAAGTAATAGTTCCTGTGATATCTCTTGTTCCAACAGATCCCACAGGGAAGTCGAGTACAATTGCACCTTCAGAATTTAAAGATTCTACTGGGTCTATATCAGAGTCGTTGATTGTAATAGATTTTGGCTGCAAGTTTTCAGATTTTTTTCCTAAAACTATCTTACCAGAGAATTTAGACCCTGGAAAATAAGCGGCTTTGTCTGAAACTACGTAAGCATCAAAATTGGCAAGTGTGGCGTTAATTTTATACTGACCACCAATCATTGCAGATAATAGTTCTGCTTGAAACCCAAGAACATTGGCTTTCATGACTGTAAGCTTTGTATTTGATGCAACTTCTGGAAACCCAAAATAGTTATATTCAATCCAAGTTGTTTTGGCTCCTGATCTGTTGATCACTTCAGATTCTGTATCAAATATTTCTGTGACATCATTGATTAAGTTGACATAATTTTCATCACTTTTACCAACATTCAATGAATCTACAACTGCAATAAATTCAGTCTTAAATTCTTTAATTTTATCTAAAAATTCTTGTCCTTCTGGCTTTAAAACCCCTTGACTTCCGATAAAGAATTTATTATCAAAATAATCAGGCTTATCCATAACCTCATAATCATTGATTGGATCTGTTAATCCTTTCACTTCTTTTTGAGGTGGCGTTTGTTGAAGTTCACTAAGATAGTTTAGAAAATTTGTGGCAATTTTATGTACCTGATCTTTTGCTATCTTTTTTTCTTTCCAAATCTTACCCTCTTGTTGGTAATTACTTTCTATAGATGTTTCAAATGTGACAATACGTTCTTGTAACGAAATATTATTTTCTGTTACTTGCTCTGAAATCATTCCAAAGGCACTTAACACTTCTTTTGACATATTTAATGCTAGCATTGATATAAATACTAGGTACATCAAATTAATCATTTTTTGCCTTGGACTTTCTTTTGCTCCTCCCATTGTTAATTAGTTTTTTAAATTAATAAATAAATTTTAGTAGTTAAAAAAACTAATTAATTTTTGTTCATTGCTGATAACATTCCTCCGTAAACTCCATTTAATGAAGATAAGTTAGATGCTAAAGATTCCATTTGTTCTTTGAGTTTTGTTGCATTCTCAATAGACTCTTGGTTTATTTCTGCCTGACGACCTGCACTTTCTAGTTGTGCTTTGTAAAGACTGTTAATAGATTCCATTTGAGCAGCCGCTTTTGCCATTTCATCACTGTATTTTTGAGAAGCTCCAGCAGATCCACCCATTTCTGAAGCAGTAGAATTTAAATTTCTAATGCTGTCTCCTAGGCTAGACACTAATGCACCATCGATTTTGGCTTCTTTTAATAGGCTATCTAATTTCTTAGTGAGTACACCTTCGGGGGTGTCTTCTGTTCCTTTTTTTCCTTTAGCAGTTGCTTTCCCTCCAGCCAATTCTGGGTAAGCGATCGTCCAATCTAATTCTTCTTCCGGAGCATCAAATGCAGAAAGTGCAAAAATTAAAGCTTCTGTTACAAGACCAATAGTTAGTAACATACTTCCTGTTAAAGGCCCTAGATCCTTGTGAATAATTTTCATTAGTGCTCCAATAATTACTACTGCAGCTCCTAGGCCATAGGCCATATTCATCACTTTTTTGTTTATTTTAAATGCCATAATTTATCTTTTTTATTAGTTTATATATTAAAATTAATTGGTTGCTTGATTTGCTGTTACGTCGGTACCCATATAATCTTGGACGGTTCTAAATCCTATGTAACTTCTTTGGACTGAATCGACTTCGAAATCCCTTGAGCTTACTTGCAAGTAGTATGAAACGTCTTTCCAAGAGCCTCCACGAACAACTTTTCGATCGTAGCTTTCGTCGTTCACATTTGGATTGATAGAAGAAGAGAAATCGTACGATGATGAGTGGTAAGATGACATTGTCCATTCAGCAACATTACCAGCCATGTTGTATAAGTTATAGTCATTTGGCTCATATGCATCCGCCTCAACAGTGTAAAGTGCTTGATCGGCTGCGTAATTCCCTCTTAAAGGTTTGAAGTTTGCCATAAAACAACCTCGGTCATTTTTTGCATAAGGTCCTCCCCATGGAAAGGTACCTCCTGCGAGACCGCCACGTGCCGCATATTCCCACTCCGCCTCTGACGGTAAACGGAATGAATTTACAAATTGTTTTCCTTTATCTTTTTTGTAAATATTTTTCTTTAACGTACGCCATTGGCAAAATGCTTTTGCTTGTTCCCAGCTAATTCCAACTACAGGATAGTCTCCGTAAGCTTGGTGCCAAAAATAGTCGTTGTGCATTGGTTCGTTATAAGAATACTCAAAGTCTCTGATCCAAACAGTCGTATCTGGATACACCTTGACTGCTTCTTTTCTAATGACATCAGAACGTGAAAGTGATTTGTCGTTAGCAGCTCTTTGAATGTCCATATAGGAGTATTCAAACTCAAATTGACTCACATCCCAAGTACGTTGTCCGTTATAAGATTCGTCTAATGGAAGATACATGTTATCAAGGACTTCAGAATATAATTCATCTGGGTATTCGTCGGTTTCAAAAATAAGATCTACATCGTTGTTAATTTTACGTTGTTCATTTCCATACGTATCGAGCATGTATTTTTCGTAAGGCGTCAATTCTTCTTCCTCAGAAGATAGGTAGGCAAATTCACCAATTCCTTCATCGTCTGAAGTTTTACCTTCTAAATCAGCCATTTCGGCGAGGTTGTATCTTAAAATTGAATCTCGTACCCAAAACACAAACTGACGGTACTCACTGTTCGTGATTTCTGTCTCGTCCATATAAAATGAGCGTACAGAAACTGTCTTGGTAGGCGCATCTTGAATTCCAGCTAGGTCATCATCAGATTTCCCCATTACAAAAGCTCCACCAGGAATTAAACTCATTCCGTAAGGCTTTTCTGGATGCCATTTTTTACCCTTTACACCAACCAATTCTCCCTTGTCTTTTGAACCACAACTGGTTACAAAGGCTAAAACTAATGTTATTAATACAATTTTTTTCATAAGTAAATAAATTCAAGGAATTAACTCCTAAAAACTTCAGGGTGTAAACTTATCCATATATTTCTTAAAAAACAACTTTTTTTTAGTTGAATCTTAAGCTAATTTATATAGACAATTTAACGCCTTAAAGTCTAATTTTTTTTGTACGCTTTATACCACCGTTCAGGGATAACCCCCTTCGTAGCACTCACATAATCTTCATGTGTACTGGCTAATAACGGATGTTGTTTCGATTTAGTATCTGAATATTCTAAAAAAGGAATTTCAATCCACCATCGTCCTGTTTTTTTACTCTTAAAAAACACCAATTCCTCAGACTCTACAAGCACCGTAAATTTCAGATAAGCCGCAGAATCACTGAAATCATCATCTTTAATTCTACAGTTCACACCCTCGATAAAGTACCATATAATCTGAGCAATGAGCATGGCTGTTGCTTCATCATTTTGGGATGGGTTGTACTCGTAAATTCCAAAAGAGGTCACCTTATTGCTAATTCCAGCATAGCGTGAAATGGCACAAATCTCACGACCATTAAAACCATTTGGTGAATATTTTTGTTTAAGACTTACTTCTGAAGATTGAACAGAGTTAAGATCTAAGCTTACGACATCAGCATCTCTGAGCACAGGTTCTACGATACTAATAGCTTGAGTTATTCGACCCAATCGGTACGACTCAAAGTACAGTTTTTCCATTAAATCAATCTCTTCTTGAGAGTTAAAATACGTCTGAAACCCTAATGCTGTATAATTAAACAGATTGTAAGGCTGTTCAAGAATGATTTTTCCCAAAAAACTACCATTATTAATCGGCTTACTAGAGTCTCCTAAGTCAAAACTTTTATCAACATTAACAATGTTAATCATTGAACTAATTTTATCATAAGCCCGATAATTGGCATAGGTTAAATCTTGACTTCCACCAATGATAATAGGAATGACCTTTGCTTTAATTAAACTAGACACAACTTGAGTCAGTGCAAAATAAGAGTCTTCTACGGTTTTACCTTTTTGGATATCCCCCAAATCGGCAATTTCATGCAACCAGTTGCCTGGAAAGAGTTTATAAAATGCTTTTCGAATTTCAGTAAACTGAAAATCTTCACCGATATAATCAACAGAATTTCTAGACTCCAAAACCCCAACAATAGCCATTTTAACACCTTCTAAACTTGGCTCATGTATTGATGTGTGAATCCTTAGTTTTTTTCCTATGGTCTGACTGTGTTGCAACTCTAATTCGTCTACAAGCCGATCTTGAACAGGTGAAAGGAAACTATAATCCATTATTTTTTCTTTTTGGCTCGCGTTTTTTTCCTGGGAGCATTTTTCGCAATAATCCCTTTTACTTCTTCTAAAGTAAGTTTAGTTGCATCCACTGTTTTTGGAAGTTCAATTTTTGTCTTCCCTTGAATGATGTTATGACGACCCCATCGTGCTTTTTCAACACGTATACCATCTTCTTCCCAGTCATGGATTAGTTTGTCTATTTCTTTTTGAATTTTATCTTTAATTAAAGTCTCAATATCATCGTTAGAAAGATTGTCCCAATCGTATTTTTTATTGACGTTAATAAACATATTATTCCATTTGATAAAGGGTCCAAATCGTCCTTTACCTTTTTGAACTGGCAAGCCATCGTACTCATATATTGGAGCATCAGCGGCTTCTTTTTCTTTAATTAATTCAATCGCATCTTCCATTTCAACACGCATTGGATCCATTCCTTTAGAAAGGGAAATAAACTTATCTCCAAATTTCACATAAGGCCCAAAACGACCATTGTTTACAATGATATCTTCGCCTTTATAGGTGCCTAAATCTTTTGGAAGTTTGAATAATTCAAGTGCTTCATCAAACGTAATGGCAGCTAGTTGAAAGTTAGGAGGCACACTCGCAAACACTTGTTTTTCTTCTTCATCTGCTTTTCCTATCTGAACTATCGGTCCAAATTTTCCTAAACGCACACTTAATTGACGTCCCGATTTTGGGTCTGTTCCTAAAATACGTTCCCCAGATTCACGCTCTGCATTTTGACTAACGTCTTCAACTTTTGGGTGAAACTCTTTATAAAATGACTTCATCATTTTTGTCCAGTCTTCTTTTCCACTGGCAATTAAATCAAAATCGGCTTCCACTTTAGCTGTGAAATTATAATCTAATATCGCTTCAAAATGATTGACTAAAAAATCAGTAACAATCATTCCTATATCTGTTGGTACTAACTTTCCTTTATCAGAACCAAATTTTTCAGTGAGCTTTTTTCCTTTTAATTCTCCCTCAGACAATGTCCATAAAGAATAGCTACGTTCCGCACCATCAACAGAGCCTTTTTCAACATATTTTCTGTTCTGGATTGTTGAAATTGTAGGGGCATACGTAGAAGGTCTTCCTATTCCTAATTCTTCTAGTTTTTTTACTAATGATGCTTCCGTATATCTGTATGGAGGTCTTGAAAAACGCTCAGTAGCTGTTATATAGTTATTACCTAATGCTTCATTCAATGTCATCGCCGGCAACATACCTTCTTGTTCTAAGTTCTCATCATCAGTCCCCTCAAGATATACTTTTAAAAATCCATCAAATTTAATCACCTCTCCATTTGCAGTAAATGTTTCATTGTGGTTTGGCGTGCTAATTTTTACATTGGTGCGTTCCAATTGTGCATCACTCATTTGAGAGGCAATGGCACGTTTCCAAATTAGATCATACAGTCGTGCTTGATCTCTTTCAATGTTCACCGAATGGGTTGAAAAATTAGTGGGACGAATCGCCTCATGTGCTTCTTGAGCTCCTTTTGATTTTCCTTTAAAATTTCGAGGCTTACTATACGTGTCTCCATAAGACGACGAAATTTCTTGAGCCGCTGTATTTCGTGCTTCTTGTGAAAGATTTACACTATCGGTTCTCATGTATGTAATTAATCCCGCTTCATAAAGTCGCTGGGCCATGTTCATTGTTTTACTGACCGAAAAATATAATTTTCGAGACGCCTCTTGTTGTAATGTAGAGGTTGTGAAAGGCGGTGCTGGTGATTTTTTTGCAGGCTTTTTCTCTAAATTTGATACTGAAAAGGCAGCATCACTATTTTTATCTAAAAATGCTTTTGCAGCAGCTTCGCTATCAAATGATTTTGGGAGTTTTGCCTTAAAGACTTGTCCTTTTGCAGTCGTAAATTCTGCATCGATTCTAAAAGTGGCTTGTGATTGGAATTTTTGAATTTCACGTTCGCGTTCCACAATTAATCGAACAGAAACCGACTGAACACGTCCAGCTGAAAGTCCTCCTTTTACTTTTCGCCACAAAACTGGAGACAATTCATATCCTACAATACGATCTAAAACACGTCGCGCTTGTTGAGCATCTACTAAATTATAATCAATTCCACGAGGGGTTTTTACTGCTTTTTCAATGGCTGTTTTTGTGATTTCATGAAAAACAATTCGTTTGGTTTTAGCTTTGTCTAACTTTAAAGTTTCTGCTAAATGCCATGCAATCGCCTCCCCTTCTCTATCCTCATCACTTGCCAACCAAACAACTTCTGCTTTTTTGGCCAATGCCTTTAGTTTGCTTACGACCGTTTTTTTATCGCTTGAAACTTCATATTTGGGTTTAAAATCCCCATCAACATTCACCCCCAATTCCTTGGAAGGTAAATCCGCAATGTGTCCAAAACTAGACTCAACTTTAAAGTCTTTTCCTAGAAATTTTTCTATAGTTTTCGCCTTAGCAGGAGACTCAACAATCACTAAATTCTTAGCCATATCATATTTTTAGAGAGGTACAAATGTAGATTATTTTTTTTATTTCTTTCTTTTATTTTTTTTACAAATCAAAAAACGACTGCAAATTACAGTCGTTTTTAGTGGAGATGTAATTTGACTTAAAAAGGTATTAGACAATTGTTTGAGGTACGGATTCAGGCGTATCAAATCCTATTATTTTTTTGTAAATAATATATTGAGGTAAGTATAAAAAAGAGCTAATAAACAAGCCTCCTAAGCCACAAGTTACAATGGTAACGACATAAAATAAAATTATATTTAACATCAGAATTAAAAAAGTAATACTCCATTTTTTGTTTCCTAGCGCAAAGGCTACCTTAATGATTTCAGAGATTGACAAATCCGAATTATAAGCAAACACTGGAAGCATAAACATTAGAGGAATTACTGCATAAACTAAAGGAAAAAAGCAAAGCAACGCAGCCAAAATAGAGATTCCTGTGTAGGCTAATAATACCCCTACTGATTTGCCTAAAAGAGGGCTTTTAAAAAAATAAAAGAAATCAGAAACAACAAAGGGGTTTCCACGATCCATATCTTTTACAATTTTGTAAAACCCTAAGTATAGTAGAGAGGATGCTATACTTAATACAAAAATTGCCAAATAGGCCAACACCATATAAAGACCAAATCCTTCAAAAAGAGTTTCATTAAACTCAGTATAGTCCATACTTTGGTTAGTACTCGACTCTATCATAAGACTGATATACGGAACATAAAACACAATAATAAACGGAAGCATTATAATGAGTGAAAACAACTGAAGTAACAACCCTTGAACCCATACTTTTTTAAACACATCTAGAGTCTCATTGAATAAATCTCCAAAGTCTATTGATTTTGAATTTTGAATTTTGTTTAATAACGTTTGAACTGCATACATAATTTTGAAGTTTGGTGGGACAATCAATCATCAAATAAAGTGGATTGTTTTGTGATATCAAAATAAAACACTAAAATCATGACACTTTGTCATAAAAAATAAAATTATTGTATCTTTGCATGCTTATTGTCCCTCAATGGGTACTGAAACTATTATGGAGAAAACAATTGATGAAACGGTTCAAGGCTCAAAACTAGCCATTACCCCAAAACCTGAAAATACAAAAAAGCTATTCATAGAAAGTTATGGCTGCGCTATGAATTTTAGTGACAGTGAAATTGTAGCGTCCATCCTGTCAAAGGAAGGGTATAATACCACCCCCGTTTTGGAAGAAGCCGACCTCGTATTGGTAAACACTTGTTCTATTCGAGATAAAGCAGAGCAAACGGTTCGTAAACGACTTGAAAAATACAATGCCGTTAAACGAATCAATCCAAAAATGAAAGTAGGTGTTTTAGGTTGTATGGCGGAACGCCTTAAAAGCAAGTTTTTAGAAGAAGAAAAAATCGTGGACCTTGTTGTAGGACCTGATGCCTATAAAGACCTTCCCAACCTAATTTCTGAAGTGAACGAAGGACGAAGTGCCGTGAATGTAATTCTTTCAAAAGACGAAACATATGGTGATATTTCACCTGTAAGACTAAATACAAATGGCGTCACAGCCTTTGTGTCTATCACAAGAGGCTGCGACAACATGTGTACGTTTTGTGTGGTCCCTTTTACTCGAGGACGCGAACGCAGTAGAGACCCTCAAAGTATCCTTGAAGAAATTAATGATTTATGGGTGAAAGGGTTTAAAGAAGTTACTCTTTTAGGGCAAAATGTTGATAGCTATCTTTGGTATGGAGGAGGTCTTAAAAAAGATTTCACAAAAGCTTCAGACATGCAAAAAGCAACCGCAGTTGATTTTGCAGGACTGCTAGACGTCTGTGCAAAAGCACACTCTAAAATGCGGTTTCGATTTTCGACATCCAACCCGCAAGACATGTCCTTGGATGTGATCCGATCGATGGCGAAACATCAGAATATCTGCAATCATATACACCTTCCTGTTCAAAGTGGAAGCAACCGAATTTTAAAAGAAATGAACCGTCAACATACACGCGAAGAGTATCTTGATTTAATCAACAACATTAAAGATATTCTTCCCGATTGTACAATTTCTCAAGATATGATTTGCGGATTTCCAACCGAAACAGAAAAAGATCATCAGGACACCCTGAGTTTAATGAACGATGTTAAGTACAGTTTTGGGTATATGTATGCCTATTCTGAACGCCCGGGCACCATGGCTGAAAGAAAACTCGAAGACGATGTTCCTTTTGAAACTAAAAAAAGACGCCTAGCTGAAGTCGTTGAATTACAACGTGCTCATGGCCTTTTCAGAACAGAACAGTTTCTGAATCAAACGGTAGAAGTATTAATAGAAAAAGAATCAAAAAAATCTACATCCGAATGGTCTGGAAGAAGCGCACAAAATACAGTGGCGGTATTCCCAAAAGAAAACTATAAAATAGGAGATTTTGTAATGGTTAAAATAAATAACTGTACAAGTGCAACCCTCATTGGAGAGGCTATTGGCCTCTCTGAAAATAATTAATTATGGAAACAGTTCAGTCTATAAAACAGCGGTTTAGTATCATTGGAAATGATACGGGGCTAAATCGTGCCATAGAAAAAGCAGTTCAGGTAGCACCGACAGATATTTCGGTGTTAGTCACTGGAGAAAGTGGTGTTGGAAAAGAAAGTATTCCTAAAATAATACATCAACTTTCGCATCGAAAACACGGAAAATATATCGCCGTCAATTGTGGCGCTATTCCAGAAGGCACTATTGATAGTGAACTTTTTGGACATGAAAAAGGTGCTTTTACAGGAGCAACTCAAAGCCGTTCTGGCTACTTTGAAGTTGCCAATGGAGGGACCATTTTTTTGGATGAAGTTGGTGAGCTTCCGCTAACCACTCAAGTTCGATTGCTACGTGTTTTAGAAAATGGTGAGTTTATAAAAGTAGGTTCCAGTGCCGTTTTAAAAACAGATGTTAGAATTGTAGCAGCTACAAACGTGAATATGTTTGAGGCTATTGAAAAAGAAAAATTTCGTGAAGATCTTTATTACAGATTGAGCACCGTTGAAATCTTATTGCCTTCACTTCGTGATCGAAAAGACGATATTCACTTATTGTTCAGAAAGTTCGCAAGTGATTTTGCCTTAAAATATAAAATGCCCACCATTCGACTCGACGACCAAGCAATTGAAGCACTTGTCAATTATCGATGGAGCGGAAATGTAAGACAGCTCAGAAATGTAGCAGAACAAATTTCTGTGTTGGAATCTTCAAGAATGATTGATGTATTGACCTTGAAAACCTATTTACCAAATATGGGAGGTAATTTTCCAACAGTACAAGGTAAAAGCAAAAATCAGAGTGATTTTAGTACAGAAAGAGAAATTCTGTACAAAGTTTTATTTGACATGAAAAGTGATTTGAATGACCTCAAAAAACTGACCATGGAGTTAATGAAAAACGACAATCACAGCGATGTTCAAAAAAATAACGAAGGTTTAATTCAAAAAATATACAACAAAGAGGAAGCTTTAGAGCCCGAAGAAGAATCAGAGTTTTTAGCACTTCCTGCAAAGCAACGAGAACAAAATGTTGTTGAAATCGTAAAGGATAGTGAAGAAAAATTCACTTATATTGATGCAGTCGAAGAGGAAGAAGAAACCCTGTCTCTACATGATAAAGAATTAGAACTTATTAAAAAATCCCTTGAGCGTCACAAAGGAAAGCGTAAATTAGCAGCAGATGAATTAGGAATTAGCGAACGCACTCTATATCGAAAAATAAAACAATATGACCTTTAAAGTTTTAAAATACAGCTTAATGATTGGGGTTTTCACCCTAATCCTTGGGTGTGGTGCTTATTCCTTTACAGGAATTTCTTTAAGTTCAGACACAAAGAGCTTTCAGGTGAATTATTTTCAAAATACAGCAGCACTTATTGAGCCAGGAATAGAACGTGATTTTACACTAGCACTTCAAGATTTGATATTAAATCAAACCAACCTTGATCTTGTTAAATCAAATGGTGATATTGTATATGAAGGTGAAATTGTTGAGTACAGAATTTCACCAACTACAGCAACCTCGGGCAACACAGCCGCTCAAAACAGATTGACTATTAGTGTGAATGTGATTTTTACAAATTCAAATGATGAAGACGCTGATTTTGAAAAGCGTTTCTCCTTTTTTTATGATTATGCAGGAAGTGCCCAACTGGTTGGCTCGCAAAAAACAACAGCTATAGAAGAAATTTTTGAACGCATCACGCAGGATGTTATAAATGCGTCCTTAGCCAATTGGTAAGCTTATGAATACATCTGACTTTACATATCTCTTACACCATCCATCAGCTTTAAACAAAGATCAAGTTAGCAATGTATCCGCCATAATAGAAGAGTTTCCGTATTTCCAATCGGCAAGAGCCATCTATCTAAAAGGCTTAAAAGACTTGGGGAGTTTCAAATACAATCAAGAACTTAAAACAACAGCTGCCTATACAACCGACCGAACGGTATTGTTTAATTTTATTACATCTGACGTATTTTTACAAAATGATATTTCTACTCATATCAAACAAAATTTTGATCAAATAAAAACTATCAAAGTTGAAGAGTTTCAGGACATTTCAATACGTAAGTCTTCGATTGCAGACGATTCTGAATCAAAACTAGAACTTGGAAAGCCCCTACAGTTTGATAAAACTGAAACATTTTCATTTTCTGAATGGCTTCGGTTAACCCAAAAAAAACCTATTGATCGCTCTGAAGTATCAGAACCCGAAGACGACTCAAACCGCGATAAAAAGTTCGCACTTATTGATGCATTTATTTCAAACAAGCCAAAACTAAAACCTCTTGACAAACACTCTAAACTTATTAATATTGCGGAGGATTCTATCTTTGAAACAGAGGATTTAATGACTGAAACTTTAGCGAGAATCTATGTGGAGCAAAAAAACTATGATAAAGCAATACAGTCTTACCGTATTTTAAGTTTGAAATATCCAGAAAAAAGTAGTTTATTTGCAGACCAAATTAAAGCAATAAAAGTCTTACAAGAAAAAAATAATTTATAATGAGTACATTTTCTATATTTCTAGTTCTTATCGTCATAGTAGCTTTTCTACTTGTCGTTGTTATTATGGTACAAAATCCCAAAGGTGGAGGGTTATCTTCTTCATTTGGTGGAGGCGGAACTCAACAAGTTGGTGGTGTTAAAAAAACATCTGACTTTTTAGATAAAAGCACATGGGCTCTTGCTACATTATTGTTGGCTCTTATTTTAGTATCTAATATCGCTATTGTAAGCCCTAACAACAGTCAAGAATCTAAAGCACTCGATTTAGATGCGGCGCCAGCAACTTCTCAACCTGTAGCAGTTCCTGTACAAGAGACAACAACTGAAGAGAGTTCAACGCCAGAAGCAACGGATTCAGAATAAAAGAAATGCTTTTTCAAAAATTACAAAATGTCAACGCCAACACGTTGACATTTTTTGGTTTCTGAAAGTTTGTCAGTTTAGTAGGGTTGGCATACTTTTAGAAAGTAAAATAATAAACTAACAATACTTAAAATTAAAATATATGGCTTTAAACATCAAACCGTTAGCTGACAGAGTTCTTGTAGAACCTCAGCAGGCTGAAACAAAAACCGCTTCTGGAATTATCATCCCTGATAATGCAAAAGAAAAACCTCAAAAAGGCACCGTGGTTGCCGTAGGTAAAGGGACAAAAGACGAACCTACGACTGTAAAAGTTGGAGATGCAGTGCTTTACGGAAAGTATGCAGGTACTGAGCTTAAACTTGAAGGAACTGATTATTTAATCATGCGAGAGAGTGATATTCTTGCAATTGTTTAATTTTTAAAAATAAAAGAAATGGCAAAAGACATAAAATTTGATATAGATGCACGTGACGGATTGAAGCGTGGTGTAGATGCGTTAGCAAATGCAGTTAAGGTAACCTTAGGACCTAAAGGTCGTAACGTAATTATCAGTAAAAGTTTTGGAGCACCACAAGTGACTAAGGATGGTGTTTCCGTAGCAAAAGAAGTTGAATTAGAAGATGCTCTAGAAAATATGGGCGCTCAAATGGTTAAAGAAGTAGCTTCTAAAACCAATGATTTAGCTGGAGATGGTACAACAACAGCAACTGTTTTAGCACAAGCAATTGTGAAAGAAGGTTTGAAAAATGTTGCTGCTGGAGCAAATCCAATGGATTTGAAACGTGGAATTGACAAAGCAGTTACTTCAATCATCACTGATTTAGAAAAACAAGCAAAGAAAGTTGGGAATTCTTCTGAGAAGATTCAACAAATTGCATCTGTTTCTGCCAACAACGACAATACTATAGGGGAACTTATTGCCTTAGCATTTGGAAAAGTTGGTAAAGAAGGCGTCATCACTGTAGAGGAAGCTAAAGGGATGGATACTTATGTAGACGTCGTAGAAGGAATGCAATTTGATCGAGGGTACTTAAGTCCTTATTTTGTGACCGATGCCGATAAAATGATTGCCGACTTAGAAAACCCTTATATTTTATTATTTGATAAAAAGATTTCAAACCTTCAGGAAGTGCTTCCAATTTTGGAACCTGTAGCACAATCTGGACGTCCACTTTTAATTATTGCTGAAGATGTTGATGGCCAAGCCTTAGCGACTTTGGTAGTCAACAAATTAAGAGGAGGTCTTAAAATTGCTGCAGTAAAAGCACCAGGATTTGGAGACCGTCGTAAAGCAATGCTTGAAGATATCGCAATCCTTACAGGTGGAACCGTAATTTCAGAAGAACGCGGGTTTTCTTTGGAGAATGCAGACTTAAGTATGTTAGGAACTGCAGAAACAGTGACTATTGACAAAGACAACTCAACCATTGTAAATGGATCTGGAAAAGCCGATGAAATTAAGGCGCGCGTAAATCAAATAAAGGCGCAGATAGAAACGACTACAAGTGACTATGACAAAGAAAAACTACAGGAGCGCTTAGCTAAATTAGCGGGTGGGGTTGCAGTTCTTTATGTAGGAGCCGCTAGTGAGATTGAAATGAAAGAAAAGAAAGACCGTGTGGATGATGCCCTGCATGCAACCAGAGCTGCGGTTGAAGAAGGTATTGTTGCTGGAGGTGGTGTAGCACTTGTTAGAGCTCAAAAAACTCTTGAAAAACTTACAGCTGCTAATCTGGATGAAGTAACAGGAATTCAAATTGTATCTAAAGCGATTGAGGCTCCCTTACGCACCATTGTAGAAAATGCTGGTGGCGAAGGAAGTGTAGTGATTAATAAAGTCCTAGAGGGCAAAGGCGATTTTGGATACGATGCCAAAAACGATGCTTACGTAGATATGCTCAAAACTGGAATTATTGATCCTAAAAAAGTAACGCGTGTGGCTTTAGAAAATGCTGCTTCTGTTGCAGGTATGATTCTCACAACAGAATGTGCTTTAATTGATATTAAAGAAGATGCTCCTGCTATGCCTCCAATGGGTGGTGGAATGCCTGGAATGATGTAATCTCCGTAAACAACACTAATAAAAAAGCTCCTGAAAAATTCAGGAGCTTTTTTATGGATCATTAATTGTGTTCTTTTACAACCTCATCTTCTCTATACTTGCAACACGGGTGGACACTGTTATAAGCTTCATCAGTTGCTTTAAGTTCTTTGGTGTCATGACCTACGCCAGCAATGTTTTTTTGTATGCTTAAAAGATCTGTTTTGTTTTCATCAAAAATAAGCCACAACTCATGTGTGTCCACGTTCCAAACCGCAGATTTCACTCCTTTTGTTTTCAGGCTCGCTTTTTCAATACGATTTTTACACATCATACAGACGCCATCTACTTCTAGGGATACTCTCGCATTTTTATTTTGAGCAAAACTCATGGTGCTTATGCAAATAAGGGTCAATGTTAGAAAAATTGTTTTCATAATATTTGTCTTTTTATTGTTTAATTTAGTTTGTAACGTAAGCCTGTGTAAAAGGTACTCCCAAATATTGGGCCATACACAAATGTAGTATCAAAATTTGAACCAAAAGGGTTTTCTGAACTTAAAATTGGATTTTTTTGAGTGGAATTGGTAATGTTTTCTGCACCCACATAAAGCTCAAAAGAGTCCGAAAACACTTTAGTAATTTGTGCGTTCAAAGTGGAAATAGTTGGCGAATAGCTTGGCAACTGATAGGCTTCTGGACTGGAAACTGTTGATGAAAACCGCTGTTTTCCAAACCAATTAAATGTAGTATCAAATTTCCATACGCCCCCTTTATCTTTTTTGACTGTTTCAAAAGATAAATTTGCAAACACACGATGTTGAGAAGTTAAAGGCTTGTTGAGCTTACCAGATTTATATTGAGTTTTAACGTCATAAAATTTATAAGCTGTTTTAAAATCCAAACGCTCTAAAATATTCAAACTAAACTCCGCTTGGAAACTGTTGGCAAAACTAGAACCTTCCAAATTATAAAAAATGACCTCATAAGGGTTTTCATAATCGACAACCACTTGATTTTGGAAATCTGTTCGATAAAAATCTAAAGTAAGATCTGCCTTTCTACCAAACAACTCAAATCCTTGTAAAAAAGAAACGCCATAATTCCATGCAACTTCAGGGTCTAAACCATAGACGTTACCGCCCGTACTTTGTATGTTAATAGCTCTTGAGGTTGCAAACAATTTTTGATTTTCAGCAAAAATATTCGCAGCCCGTTTTCCGCGTCCAAACGAAACTCTTAAGGCCGATTTCTCCCAAGGCGTGTAACGCGCATGTACCCTCGGTGTGATAAAAGTTCCTAATAAATTATGGTGATCCACACGGATTCCTGCGGTTAAATTAAGTGCTTCTAAATTGTCAAAACTATATTCAAAAAAACCACCAATAGAGCGTTCGCTTCTATCGTATAAGTCCAGATCAACTCTCTCATTGTAGTCGTCATAAGTTGCATTTAAACCAGTTTTTATCTTATGTCTTGAATCGCTAATAATTGAATTATAGACTAAATTGGAGTATACACTTTTATGACGTATATCGTATTGATTTAACCCAAAATAAGACGTTTGATCATGATCACTGTATGACATCTGAAACCCCAAACTTTGATACGGAATTTCGGGATTTACATAGCCAAATTTGGCTGAAATCTCAAAGCGTGTGGTTGCTATTTCACTTCCCCAAACTGTGTTGGAGAGCCGATCTGTTTCAGGGTCAAAATCAAGTTGACCAGATTGTTTTTCATCTGTCAAGTAACGGACATTCAAAAAACTAATCAACCCTTTTTGAAGGTTGGAATATTGCCAACGGTTCATGATATTTAACTGCTTGGACAATGGCATGTCTAAAAAGGAATCATTGTTTCTGTCAAACTTCTGTGATCTATTATCAGCATGTACATACAGCCCTGTACTCCATCGCTCTGAGAGTGTGGTGTTAAAATGAGTATTGAGTTCCGTTCGACCATTCAACGATCCATAGGCATTGACAAATATTCTGTTGTCTGTGGTTGGTTTTACCAACTCAGCATTGATTTGACCAGCTATGCTTTCAAAACCATTAACAACACTTCCAGCTCCTTTAGTGATTTGAATACTCTCAACCCATGTGCCTGGGATAAAACTCAGCCCATAGGCTTGTGATGCGCCACGAATTGAAGGTATATTTTCTGTTGCAATTAAAATATAAGGACTGGTCAAGCCAAGCATTTTAATTTGTTTTGATCCTGAAATAGCATCTGTAAAATTTACATCAATAGATGGATTGGTTTCAAAACTTTCGGATAAATTACAGCAGGCAGCCTTCAAAAGTTCTTTACTACTAATTGTAGAAATATTTTGTGAAGACAGGAAAGAGGTTGCTGAGGATTTTTTACGCACAGCAATAGTTATTTCCCCCAAATCATCAGAAGTTTGAAGCAAGTGATGAATCATTTTAGGGCTGTCTATGGTGAGTGTGTCTGTTTTGAACCCGACAAAACTAATCACTAGCTTTTTGTAAGAGGGCTTATAAGGCAAGGTAAAAGTCCCATCATCTGAAGTGATGGTCCCTATAGAAGTATTGAACCAAAAAACATTGGCACCGAGCAAAGGAATTTGCTGGTTTTGAGAGTCTAATTCCATGATCATTCCTTCAATTTTACTTTGTGAAAAAATTAAAAATGGAACTAATAAGACAAGATATAATATAGATTTCATTGTAATTTAATTTAATTTAAAATTAATGCTGTAAAGAGGCTGTGACAATGTACATAGGCAAGATGAACATGACAAGCTGAGTACTAAATCAAATCAAAAAAACTTGGTGTTGAATCTGAAAATTAAACTTTCGATCGGGAGGAACATAGTTATGTACATACCCTTCAACTGAAGAATTATAAATAACGGGGTCGGCATTAAATATTGGAGGTACTGTAAAAACTTTTTCAACTGGAAGTTTCACTGAAAATGGAACAACTTTAAACTGCTTTAAACCGTCCACAGAAATGACCTTGTTATTGCAACAGCTTGTTTTGATAAACTGAAATTCAGAAGTGGTAGTTTTTGTGGTAGTACAGCACGATTTCACTTTTGAAAAGACAGCTACATCAACAATGTTTGACCCACAAAAATGGGTTTCCATTTTAAATGAAAAGGTTGACAAAAGCACTAAAAGTGCCAATGCCATTGAAAAAACTTTATGAGTCACTGATTTTTTCATCGGTCAAATTTAATGAAACACTGGCGATTTATACAGTTGGTTGTCAAAAATTAACATAAAAAACACACCTTTTAAGCTGCTATTACCAGATAAATGATATTTTTACAGAAATATTATTTTCATGATTTTTAATGCTTTGAAGCCTAAAATAGGCGCCTTAATTTCAGATTCTGGTTCAAAAGATCAAATACTGCAATCGATTTGTGAGTTATTAAAACTGGAAATACCTCATTATGACTGGGTTGGATTTTATTTTAAAAACGGAAACAAAGAAGAACTAAAACTGGGACCCTATGCAGGCACTCCGACAGACCACACCATCATTCCCTTTGGAAAAGGTATATGTGGTCAAGTCGCCGTTAGCAATCAGAACTTTGTGGTTCCTGATGTAAAAGCTCAAGACAATTATATAGCCTGTAGTATTTCTGTTAGATCTGAGATTGTGGTTCCATTGTTTGTCGACGGTCAAAATATTGGACAAATAGATATTGATTCAAATACACCAGATGCATTTACAGCTAAGGATGAACGTTTTTTAGAGTTTGTCTGTCAATCGGTTGCTACGCTTTTGTAGTTGTTGATAACTCTTAGAATCGGTTGAAAAAACCTTTTTTTTAGAGGAATTTCAGCTCTATTTTTCTTTGATAATTACCTATTTTTGTTTTTTAATTTTTTAGACTTCAGAATGAACCAAAATAAAACAATCAAATCCGCCTTAATATCCGTGTTTAGCAAAGACGGACTCGCACCCATTGTTGAAAAACTAAATGCTCAAGGTGTTACTATATACTCGACAGGGGGTACCCAAAAATTTATTAATGACTTAGGAATTGAGGTCGTTCCTGCAGAAGAGATTACGAACTACCCTTCCATTCTTGGAGGTCGTGTTAAAACCTTACATCCAAAAATATTTGGCGGAATTTTAAACCGTCAAGACAACACACAAGATGTGGAGGAAATGACTTCATTTTCAATCCCTCAGATTGATGCTGTTATTGTGGATCTGTATCCATTTGAAAAAACGGTTGCATCAGGCGCTAGCAATGAAGATATTATAGAAAAAATTGATATTGGTGGAATTTCATTAATTCGTGCCGCTGCAAAAAATTATAAAGATGTGATATGTGTGTCTTCTGTAGATGACTATGCTGAATTCTTAGAACTCATTTCTGAGAATGAAGGTCGCATTTCAATTGAAGATAGAAAACGTTTTGCAACGAAGTCCTTTAATGTATCATCGCATTACGACAGTGCTATTTTTAATTATTTCAATGCTGATAACGAAGAAGTCGTGTTAAAAATCAGTGAAACACAAGGCAAAGTTCTACGTTACGGAGAAAATCCACATCAAAAAGGGTATTTCTTTGGAGATTTTGAAGCAATGTTTACAAAACTTCATGGAAAAGAATTGAGCTATAACAATCTTTTGGATGTAGATGCTGCTGTGAATCTTATGAACGAATTTCATGATGAGGCGCCAACATTTGCGATTTTAAAACACAACAATGCTTGTGGCGTTGCACAACGAGACACACTACATCAGGCGTATGTAGATGCTTTGGCAGGAGATCCTGTTTCCGCTTTTGGGGGGGTCTTAATTTCTAATAGTGAAATTGACTTAGCAACTGCCGAAGAAATTCATGGTTTGTTTTGTGAAGTGGTCATTGCACCTTCATTTAGCTCAGATGCTGAAGCCCTTTTGAAAGGGAAGAAGAATAGAATTCTATTAATCCAAAATACGGTTAATTTACCTGAAACAAGTGTAAGAAGCTGTTTGAACGGGGTGTTGGTTCAGGAAAAAAATATGATAACCGACGAACGAAAAATCTTAGAAAATGCAACTACTGCAAATCCAATAGAATCTGAGATCGATGATTTATTATTCGCTTCTAAAATATGTAAACACACCAAATCAAATACAATCGTATTAGCAAAAAATAAACAGTTATTTGCAAGTGGCACAGGGCAAACAAGCCGTGTTGACGCCTTAAATCAAGCGATTCATAAAGCAAACTCTTTTAACTTTAAACTCAACGGAGCCGTGATGGCAAGTGATGCATTTTTTCCATTTCCTGATTGTGTAGAAATTGCAAAAAATGCAGGAATCACAGCTGTTATTCAACCGGGCGGAAGTATTAAAGATCAGTTAAGTATTGATTATTGTAATGCTAACAATGTGGCGATGGTATTTACAAAAACACGTCATTTTAAACACTAAATTATTTAAGTAAAAGCTATTTTCAAACTCAAGTTTATTTTAGTACATTTACAAAGCAGCAAAATACTTTAATACTTTTGATAAATTTTTTATAGCATATGGGATTTTTTGACTTCTTAACTGAAGAAATAGCCATTGATTTAGGCACCGCCAACACCTTAATAATTCACAATGATAAAGTTGTAATTGACAGCCCTTCTATTGTTGCTAGAGACCGTATTTCTGGAAAAATTATTGCTGTAGGGAAAGAAGCTAATTTGATGCAAGGGAAAACGCATGAAAACATCAAAACAATCCGACCTTTAAAAGATGGTGTGATAGCTGATTTTGATGCCTCTGAGCAAATGATAAGCTTGTTTATTAAAAGTATTCCTGCACTAAAAAATAAATTATTCACGCCTTCTCTTAGAATGGTAATTTGTATTCCTTCGGGGATTACAGAAGTTGAAATGCGAGCGGTAAAAGAATCTGCTGAACGCGTGAATGGCAAAGAGGTCTACCTAATCCATGAACCTATGGCAGCTGCGATTGGAATTGGCGTTGACATCATGCAACCAAAAGGAAATATGATTGTTGATATTGGTGGTGGAACCACTGAGATTGCAGTAATTGCACTTGGAGGAATTGTATGTGACAAATCGGTCAAAGTCGCAGGGGATGTGTTTACAAACGACATCATTTATTATATGCGAACACAACACAATTTGTATGTTGGAGATCGTACCGCAGAAAAAATAAAAATACAAATTGGTGCTGCTACTGAAGATTTAGAAGTTCCGCCAGATGAAATGAATGTGCAAGGACGAGATTTATTGACAGGAAAACCAAAACAGGTACAAATTACACACCGCGAAATCTCAAAAGCATTAGACAAATCGATTCTACGAATTGAAGATTCTGTGATGGAAACACTTTCACAAACTCCTCCAGAACTCGCAGCTGACATTTATAATACGGGTATTTATCTAGCCGGGGGAGGATCAATGCTGAGAGGCTTAGACAAACGATTATCGCAAAAAACAGACTTACCTGTTTATATTGCAGAAGACCCGTTAAGAGCTGTTGTGAGAGGAACTGGAATTGTTCTAAAAAATATTACAAAATATAAAAGTGTCCTGATAAAATAGTTCTTAAGTAATGCAACAACTTTTTAATTTCTTCATTAAAAACAAAACATTTGTCCTGTTTTTGTTGTTGTTTTCTTACGCCCTTTCACTCACGATTCAATCGCATGAGTATCACCGCAGTAAATTCTTAAATTCCTCCAATCAAATAACTGGGAGTATTTATGGGACGTTTCACGGCATTACTCAATATTTCAACCTGAAAAAAGAAAACCAAATTCTTTTAGAAGAAAACAGTCGCTTGAAAATGACCGTTTTTGAAAAAGAAAATGTAGTGCCCGTTGACACACTTTTGGAATATAAATATGAATTACAACCAAGTCTAGTATACAAAAACAGCTATGCCCTTCCCAATAACTATCTGACTCTTAACAAGGGGGATAGTGATGGTATTGAAGAAGATTATGGCGTAATCACTTCTAATGGTATTGTAGGAATTATTGACGAAACTTCAAAAAACTACTCCAGAGTATTATCTATTTTAAACACAAACAGTCGTGTCAATGTAAAATTAAAAAAAACTAATTATTTTGGAACTTTGAGTTGGGATGGTAAATCGCCAGAAATCACCCAATTAAAAGACATCCAAGACCTTGTGAAGCTGTCAATCGGAGACACAATTGTTACTAGTGGATACTCCTCCACCTTTCCCCCAAACATCCCTGTTGGAACGGTTGAATCTTTCCGCCTCAATGAGACAGAAGACCTCTATATTATTGATGTTAAATTGTTTAATAATATGAGAAATCTAGAGCATGTTTACATAATAAAAAACACTGATATAAACGAATTAAGAGCCTTAACTATTTCCAATGAATAATATTGTATTGAGAATTATTTTGAGTTTTATAGGACTGGTCTTACTTCAAGTTCTAGTGTGTAGCAATATAAATTTCCTTGGAGAAATAAACCCTTACGTTTACGTTATTTTTATAATATTATACCCGGTCACAAACAATCGATTGTTGTTTATTTTTCTTAGTTTCTTTATAGGATACACTGTCGATATATTTTTAGATTCTGGTGGGGTACATGCAGCAGCAAGTGTTGCCATTGCATATATCCGTCCGCTTTTTTTGAAATTTTCATTTGGGGCGGCTTACGACTATCAATCAATAAAATTTAGCAATATAGACTTCTCACGGCGGTTGATTTACTTTTTATTGCTCATCGTCATTCATCACTTAATTTTGTTTTCTCTTGTTGTTTTTGATAAAACTAAAGCTGTACTAATCCTCCAACAAACCGTCTATTCTAGTAGTTTTACACTTATACTCAGTTTACTCTTTAGTTCATTATTTAGCAGGAAAGAGACATGAGAAAAATACTTCTTTTTGGATTGGTCATTCTAACTGGTATTTGCTTTACTGGGCGTTTATTTTATTTGCAAATTTATACCGCAAATGCTTTTGATATTGACAATGACAATGCCATTCGAAAAGTATTTCATTACCCAAAACGTGGCTACATTTACGATCGAAATGACAGCCTTTTAGTAGCCAATCAACCGAGTTATGACGTCATGGTGATTCCAAGGGAAGTTGAGCCTTTAGATACGATACTATTTTGTAATTTATTGAAAATTGATAAAGCTCGTTTTTATAAATCTTATAAACGAGCTAAGAATTATTCACCACGACTTCCATCCCCTTTTTTACGTCACCTTTCAAAAGAAGACTATGCTTTTCTTTCTGAAAAACTAAGAAAATTTAAAGGGTTTTACATTCAAAAACGATCGTTGAGAGATTATCAAACTTCCATTGGCGCCAATGTATTAGGATACATTGCCGAGGCTAATAATAAAGAAATTACTAAGGATGCTTACTACCGCCTTGGAGATTTGATTGGGAAACAAGGCGTTGAAATCTCGTATGAAAAAACACTCAGAGGAGTCAAAGGTGTCAAATACATCCAAAAAGATATTTATAATAGAGATATTGGAGCGTATAAAGAAGGGGCGTTTGATACGCTTCCAATTCCTGGAAAGGATATAAAAATCACTATTGATTCTGAACTTCAAGCTTACGGAGAATTGCTAATGCAAAATAAAATAGGTGGAATCGTAGCTATCGAGCCAAGTACAGGAGAAATATTAAGTCTTGTTTCTGCACCTTCTTACAATCCAAACTTGTTAGTTGGACGCCAACGATCCAAAAACTACACCAAATTATACTTAGACACCATTCACCGGCCTTTAATTGACAAAGGACTTACAAGAATGCATGTTCCAGGATCTCCTTTTAAATTATTAGTTGCATTAACTGCTTTACAAGAAAAGGCTATCACTCCGAAAAAAAATATAATTTGTACGGAAAGATATGTCTACGGAAAAAACAAACGCGTCATGCAGTGTCACTGTGGCGGAGGGTATAGAAATCTAGATTCTGCGATAAGTTATTCATGTAACTCCTATTTTGCAATGGCGTTTAGAACAACCGTTGAGAAATATAGTAATGCATCTGAGTCGATGAATATTTGGAGTGATCATATCAAAAGTTTTGGGTTAGGTAATTTCTTAGGAAATGATTTGTCCGTTGGGAAAAAAGGAAACATTCCAGACGGTACTTATTATGACAAATGGTATCCAGATTTTCAATGGGGTGCGACTACTATCATTTCAAACGCCATCGGACAGGGAGAGATTTTAGTAACGCCCATACAATTGGCAAATATGACCGCAGCAATTGCGAATAAAGGCCATTATTATACCCCACATATCATAAAATCAATTGAAGATCAAGATATGGATCCTAACTTTATAAACTCTAAACAAACATCTGTTAACTCCGAATATTATGACTCCATAATTGAAGGAATGCATAATGTATATAATAAAGGAACGGCCAGTTTTCTAAAAGTTCCAGGGATAGAAATTTGTGGTAAAACAGGGACTGCAGAAAATTTTACTAAAATTGATGGTGTAAGACAACAGCTCACAGACCACTCCATATTTGTAGCTTTTGCACCAAAAGAAGATCCAAAAATTGCGATTGCCATCCTCGTTGAAAATGGCTATTACGGAGCGCGATGGGCGGGACGTATGGCAAGTTTAATGATTGAGAAATATATAAAAGGAGAGGTGACTTTAAAGCGTATGGAGCGGTTAGTCATCGAAAAAAGTTTAGAAGACGAATACCTCAAACCTTACAGCGGAAAACCTTTTAAAATTAATGACCAATGAACCTAAACCGCACCAATAGTTTTCAATTAGATTGGATTGCTGTGATTGTTTTTACAGCGCTAGTTGTTTTTGGGTATTTTAATATTTTGTCAGCCTCTGCAGCAGGTGAGTTTACCTCCTACTTAGATATTTCTAAGCCGTACGGAAAGCAACTATTTTTTATAATAAGTTCCGTGGTATTAATTGTTCTTATTTTAGCTGTTGATGCTAAATTTTACGAACGCTTTGCAAGTATCATTTACCTTGGTTCTATCCTATCATTAATAGGGTTGTTTATTTTTGGAAAGCAAATAAATGGAGCCATCTCATGGTATGATTTTGGAGGAATGACTTTACAACCGAGTGAATTTGCTAAATTCGCTACAGCCTTGGCACTGGCCAAGTATATAAGCGATCTACAAACCAATATTAAAGAACAAAAAGATCAGATAAGGGCTGCCATATTAGTGGGCATACCAGCGGGTTTAATTTTATTACAAAATGATGCTGGAAGCACGCTTGTGTTTGCAAGTTTATTTTTTGTATTTTATAGAGAAGGCATTCCTCAATACTACCTGTTATTCACTGTTTATGTAGCCTTTTTAGGAATTGCAACTTTAAAATTTTCTGCGTTATACGTTTGTATTTCTCTAGCAGGAATTCTCCTCCTTTATCAACTTTTTTTTAAAAGAAAAAAGAAAAAAATCAGAGGTATTTTGACACTACTAATATGTAGTATTGGATTGAGTCTTGGCGTGCAATGGGCCTATAACAATGTCCTTCAAAAACACCAGCAAAATCGTATTGGACTTTGGCTTCGCTTAGAAAAAGACCCTTTGAAACTAGAAGCAATGAAGCGGAATATTTCATACAACCTCAATGAGTCCGAAAAAGCCATTCGATCTGGAGGCACTTTTGGGAAAGGGTTTATGGATGGCACACGTACCAAAGGAAATTTTGTTCCAGAACAACACACAGATTATATCTTTAGTACAGTAGGTGAAGAATGGGGGTTCTTTGGAAGTAGTGCGGTAGTTTTGCTTTTTGTATTGTTGATTTTACGGATCGTCTATCTTTCAGAACAACAAAAATCACAGTTCAGCAGGGTTTATGGATACAGTGTGGCGAGTATACTGTTTGCTCACTTTCTAATTAATATAGGTATGGTGATGGGACTCATCCCAACTATTGGAATTCCTTTACCTTTTTTCAGCTACGGAGGCTCAGGGCTTTGGGGCTTTACGATCTTGGTTTTTATCTTTTTAAAATTAGACTCCAATAGATTAAATGAGTGGTAATTTACTTTTTAACTAGCTCTAATTTTTCAGCAAAATAATCACAAAAATCTTTCATCGTAGCAGTCATTTTTTCATCTTGAGTAGCACGTAAATACGTATCACTCATCGTTACCAATGTTTGATGAAAAAATAATTTCATTTCATCTACAGGCATGTCTTTAGTCCATAAATCAATACGAAGTGTTTCCTGCTTTTTCTGATCCCACACAGAAAGCATCATCGCTTTAGCCTCTTCTTGTGTTACACCTCCATCTTGAGCCGTCCAAAATAAACTTTCGGGAACGCGATTTTCATCTAATTCTACAGTCATTTCAATCTTTGAAGTATGGGTATTTGCCATTATTTTTTTGGTTTAAATTTTGCGTTATTAAAAATATCTATAGCCTCCATTTGAAGCATTTCAAGTAAAGGGGTTGTATTGTTTTCCATATAGGAACTTACAATTTTCCACCCTATATATTGACCAAGTCGGCCAGGCGACTCACTGTCTAATTCTAAATTGAAGCGAGAAAAAGGTGCCGGAATAATAAACCGTGCTAGTAATTTTCTATCCGTTTGATATAACAATTCTTTTTCTACAAAATACTGCCATATATAAAACTCATTATCTTCAGCCCACTCGAATTGGGAAGGCAAATACCCTATTTTTTCATTATCTTCTTTAAAAGGAATCAAAAGATCTTTCAAATATAATTGCTTTCCAAAATAGATCATTTCTTCCAAAAAAGTAGATCGTTTCGGTTGATAAATTAATCGTTCTGCATAGGCTGTTGCCAAGTCTGATACAATTTGATTTTTATCTAAATTTTGTTTGATGTAGTCATAAAAACTTGTGTAAAACTCGTGGTCGGCACCAAGATAAGTGTCTAACGCTATAAGTACAATAGAATCTGTTATGACCACTTTATTACGATAATCAACGTCCGAAAGTACTGTGATCAGTCGAGGGGTTTTTAATGCTTTATTATAATATTTAAGGTGCTGATAAAAGTTAAATATTTCAGATTCAGTACTAGAGAAATTTTCAAAAACACTGTCCACAGCTTTGTTTTGAAGCTGTTGAATAGGATCACTCATACGCTTAACCCATACCGAATCTGCATATCTTTTAGAGAATAAAAACGGATAATTTTGTTTTAGCGCTGGAAGCTCAGAAGGTCCTGAAGTTGCAAACAACTGATCGAATCTTTCGATGTTTAAATCCAGATCAATTTTAGATATTTCTGTTTCAATTCTTGATGAATTCTGACATGAAAAGACACAAATAACCACTAAAAAAACAATGGTTTTTAAAACATGGTAAAACTGGAATGGTGTGTGCTTTATTTTCAAAATATAATTTAAAATCAATTGAACCACAAAAGTAATTAATCTATATTTTATAATTGAATTATGTCGTAAAAAATAAGGCGTTAGTACCTAAGACTGAAATTACCTTGTGTACTTAATGGAGTTCCGTCTAGTTTAATAAATTCAATTCTAAACCAGTAGTCACTTGCAGGAAGACGTACTCCGTTATACAAGCCATCCCAATAATTATTATTTAATGACATTGATTTTAAAAGTTTTCCATACCGGTCAAATATATAAATCTGGCTAGAAATATAGTTGTTAGGAAGGACGCCTTTAATTTTCCAAACATCGTTATAACCATCGTTGTTAGGCGTAAAAAAGTTTGGGAAATAAATCACTGGAATTGTAATTGAAACCTCTTCACACTGAAGTTCGTCCCTGATATAGAGCGTGTAAAAACCTCCTGTTAGATTTCCAAAATAGCCTTCTTCTTGATATCCAGAAACCAATAATCCATTTTCGTCTATCAATTTAAACTCGTAATTGGCTGACCCTAAATTAGCCTCTAAAATAAAAATAGAATTATTTGAGGTGGCTTCAACAACCGTAATATCCTCCATTGAAACTGTTGGTCCCTCCGAAGTAAAAACTTCAAAATTTTGAGTATTTGTGCAACTTCCATCTAGGTTCGTAACCGTAACAGAATAAATCCCGACTTGACTTACAGTAATTTCAGGTAAAACAGAAAAATAAGTGTCCGAATTTGGCAGTAGCCAACTGTAATTATATGTGTTTGATGGGTATTCTAAATCTAACTCTAAATATTCTGTTGAACCGTTACAAATTACAATATCATCTACAGAAAAACCTGTGTTAGAATTCACAGTAAAACTAATATCTACGAAAGCATTGGCACAAAAAGCATTTGAAACTACTGCACGAATTGTTTTGGTAGTTGTAGAAAAGGTGGCAGGAAAGGGACTTGCGATAATCAGACCATTTGAATCTGATAATGGAGCGCCGGAAGCATCAAAATAATCAATTGACATGGATGTTTGTCCATCGAGAGTAGTGGTCTCTAAATTGGACGTGTCAAATACAAAAATACCATCATTATCCGTATCACACACTACATACGGTCCTGCTGAAATTGCTTGGGGCTTTGTGATGAAATCTATCGTGAACGATTTTATATCAAAACAAGATGTAATTAGATTGTCAATTCTGCAGTAAACCGTCTGAGAGGAAGATGTATTTGACAGCGTGGTCATTGAGTTATTCGTGCCTAATGCATCACTGTTATTCGTATAATAACTAACCGAAAAATCAGTTACGGACTGAGATCCTAATAACAAGCTATCAAATTCCAATGGCAAGTCAATGGTTAATGTATTCATACCATCAACACAATAATAAGGGGTGGCTGTAGGAGTCTCTATCTGTGGTAATGGGTTTACAACTAAATTAATATAAGAGCCCACACCAATACATGAATTATCTATGTTAGAGTCCACTCGAACCCAGATTGACTGATTGAGTCCTGTGCTATTATCATAATTAGAAGTATCGATAATCTGATTTGTCTCTGAAAGTGCTTCGAATTCTGTTTCGTAGTAAGTAACTGTAAGAGACTGATTTACAGGAAAAATATTTAAAATAACCGCTTCAGAATCACTAAAATCAAAAGTGGTTAGACCATCAGATGCATCAAAACAGGCTTTGTAATCAGGTATCGAAAATGTAGGTGGTATTTGTGTTGTTGACACTAATAAATTTAACTCGGCGACTGAGGCACAACCAAAACCAGTTTCTACTCTAACGTATAATGTGTTTGGATTAATGGAGGGGTCTGGATTTGTGTTTTCATAACTAATAGAGTCTGAAATAGCTGCAGTATCGGTTCCAAGTTCGGCATCAGCTTGCGAAAAATAGAAGGAAAAAGTTTCGCTTTGGTAATTAGAGGATATTAATTGACTGGCCTCATTGAGATTAAAAAAGGTGATTCCATCTAAATCTTGATCACACTGGAACAACTCAACAGTTGATTGAATTACTGGTAAAGGATTAACAACAAGCTCAACTTCATTTGTATATGTTGGCCCACAAACATAGTCTATGCGCTCCATTCTGGCGCGAAACAAACTAGCAGCTGCAGAGAGCTCTGTATTTAAAATTTGTAAGTCACTTGTTTCCACTCCTTCAAAACTGTTTAAAACCTCTGAAATATCTGTCCAACTTACGCCTCCGTCCAAACTTCGTTCCCATTGGATACTATCAAAGGAACTCGATCTGTTTTGTAACAAAACAGAAATTGAGGTGTTCTCAAATTCGCATACAACAACTGGGGAGGTTAGTTCTATTGGACTAATATTAACATTGTCTTGATAATCAAACAATCCATCTAAATTACTGTCTATTGCGAAATCATAACCATCTCCACCCGTCACTAGCCCATTGTTATCAACCGCTGTTCCGTCTAAAATCCCTAAAGTCGCTGTAAACCCTGCCTCGTCTGAATCAAAACAACCATCTGAATCGGAGTCCAATTGTATGAAATCGGGAGTGTTATTAGCATCTGAATCGATAGGACTCAGTGCTTCTGTAACATCTGATGCACCGTTCATGTTTGAATCTAAAAACCCTAAATCTATCTGACCGTCATTGTCTAGGTCTAAAGTATTGATCCCAACGCCCGCTTCAAACAGGTCGTACAGTCCGTCATTATCACTATCTAAGTCTAAAAAATTAAGGACGCCATCTCCATCAAAATCACCTGGATTAAGAGCCGCATCGTGTCGTCCGTCAGAATTAAGATCGTTTAATTCAACCTCCTCTATTTGACCATCTTGATCTTGGTCTAAGTTTGAATTTCCGTTTTCAATCACATCAAAAACACCATCGTTATCACTGTCTAAATCCAAAGCATCAACAACCAAGTCGCCATCAGAATCTATTGGTCTGCATGCTTGAATAAGCTGAAAAGCCGCTGAATTGATTACAGCATCGGATTTATTAATATATTTTATACTAAAACCACTGGCTTGATTGCTATGAAATGAAAAGGAAACATCGTTCGAAGAAAGGATGGCTGAGTTTAATTTGAATCTAATTTCAAAAGCTGTGAATTCCTCAACATCATTGTCATAAATACCATCATAATTTGTGTCAATCAAAAGTTGGTTTTCAGGGTCAACAACCGTTAGTGTTTCGTCGTAAGCAACACTAAAGACAAAAATCTCTTCATCATCAAATTCAATGGTTCCCGGAATACTTCCAGAATCAGATTGTTGTAGGATAAAACTCGTTGGTTCATTAAACGTAAGTTCATAACTGCTGGAGCTTTCTGAAGTGGCCGTTGTTGAGGCTGCCTGAAATACCATGGTTTGATCTGTATATCCAGTAAAAGTGGTGGTTAGATTATTCGCTGTGCTTGAAATAGAGTTGGCCGTAAAAAAAGGCCCTGCACTGTTTGAAAGATTAAATGTTAGATCGCAATTAGATTCCTGACTGTTAAGAGTGCCATCGTTATCATTATCCCTATCAACATTATTATTAACGCCATCATCATCAATATCTCCTGCACAACCACTCACAGGAATGTTGTCTGAAAGAACCGTTTGACAATCAGTGATAACCCCTTGCAATTGATAAAATCCTGGTGTGTCCGGAATCCAAGTTTCAGATGTAGCACCCGCAATCGCTAAGCCATTATAAAACCATTGGTAGGAGTCAAAAGTCTCTAAACTACTAATGTTAAGCTCTATATTGGGGATGCAAAGTTCGGTTATTACTGTTGATAGTGCTACAGACGCAATCTCAGGTTTGAAAATAAACCCAGAGTAAAAACCGCCTAAAGCAGCAACGCCGCTAGCACCGTAATATGATATGTAAATCTGTTTGTCTGAAGACACGCTAACATTTCCTGACAGACCATTTATCAAATAGGTTTCAAAATTAGGGTTCCCATTCACTGCTTGGGGAGGCGCTGTCATAACAGCTCCATTGACAAAAATAGAAGCATCAACTTCCGTAACAATTGTAATTCCACCAGAAAAAACAGCACTTCCTGTACCTGTGTTCTGAATGAGCGGTATGTTATTTATAGTCTTAGGAGTCTTACAATTTAGTGGTGGCACAAAAAATAATTCTTGATTAGCTTCGTTATTTGAACCACCAATCCCTTGGTAAGCAAAGGCTGTTTTAGACGTCCAAACATACATATTACCACCTGGATTTGAGCCTGAAGCAGATTGAGTACTAAAATATGACCCGTCTATACTAATATAATCCCCAGCAGACAAAGTAGTTAATAGCGTCCCTGTTAAGTCATCTCCATTTACATACACAGCTGTGTTATCTAAATGCGCCACAATAAGAGGACGTTCTATATCATCATACCCATTTGCTCTCACAAATATATATTCACTGTACGCTTGACCATCGATCAGAATGGTTTCAAAGGGAGCAATTTGGTCAATTCCAAAATCTCGACCACCGCCTGTAGAATTACTTCCGTTTGAAGAACCGCAGTTGACAACCACGGGTTTATTAGCACTGACAAGAGCGCCTACTAAACCATCTCTGTTGGCAGGAGTGACTCCGGGATTTAACGCAATGACATAGGACTCTCCATAATTTAAAACAACAGACAAGGGAGTATTGTTTTCTATAACAACTCCTGAAGGTAAATCTGAAAAATTAACTTGCGTATTATTTTCAGTTGCCATGACTGAAACAAAATTTAAATAGTCTGTTGATGCCGAAGTAAATGTTTTTTGATTTGTGAAGGTTCCGATCCTAAAAGTCGTACCGAGTCCGGACAAGCCTTTTGAAACTAAAGATCCAGCTTGAGATTGGCTCACTCCAGCTATGAGGCGTACGGAAGCATAAACAGGCTGATCTGCTTGAATAGAATAACCTTTGTTTGTGTATTTAGTCCCTGTTGTATTAACATCTGAAATAAAGGGAGTGTTAGTTCCTGAACCAATTAAAATTTCAATAGGATTTGCATTTGAAGCCGAAAGAACAGAAACAGTTCCACCAATTTCTGTGACTGTAACGCTCACTGGGCTTACACTAGGAGTTGATATGTGTAGAAATTGATTTTGAGGCGTTGCATTTGAGTTATCAGCAGCGCATATTGGGGGAATATAATGAGTACGGCTCAATTGAGCATAACTTAATTGAAGGCTTAGCAATAATACTAAACTGCAAATATACTTAACCTTAAGCTTACTCATAATATCTACTCACTAGGACAGACCGAAGTCTGTAATTGGTTAATTTTAATGAGGTCTAAGTTAGTGAATTATACAATAACTGAATTGAACATTTGTGCATTATGATTAATTTTAAAATAATTTATCTAGAATAGTTTACTTTTGTATTTGTATTAAATATTGCGTCTATGAAAACTAAAATGGTGATCACTCATATTGTAGAATGGCTAAAGAACTATGCCAAAAACGCAAACGTCAATGGATTTGTTGTTGGGGTTTCTGGTGGGGTTGATTCTGCAGTTACCTCAACACTTTGTGCAATGACAGGAATGGAAGTGATGTGTTTAGAAATGCCTATTCATCAGGCAGAAAGCCATGTTTCAAGAGCTCAAGAACACATCGAACAACTAAAAAAAAGATTTCCAAATGTAAACTCAACACGCGTTGATTTAACTCCTGTTTTTGATAGTTTTAAAACTGAAATTAATTTAGAAAGTAACTCCTCTACTGTGGATATGGCATTGGCAAATTCCAGAGCGCGTTTACGAATGACAACTCTTTATTATTATGCGGGTCTTTTAGGGAAACTGGTAGCTGGAACCGGAAATAAAGTAGAAGATTTTGGCGTGGGATTTTACACAAAATATGGAGACGGCGGTGTAGACCTCAGCCCAATTGCCGATCTATTAAAATCGGAAGTATATGATTTAGGAAGGGCATTGGAACTCCCTCAAAGTATTTTAACAGCTGCTCCTAGTGACGGTTTGTTTGGAGATGCTAGAAGCGACGAAGATCAAATTGGAGCTTCGTATCCCGAACTAGAATGGGCCATGAAGGCCGTTGAAAACGGAAAAACAGTTAATGACTTTGAAGGCAGAGAACGCACCGTTTTTGAGATTTATTCACGCTACAATACGGCCAATAAACACAAAATGAACCCCATCCCAGTTTGTGAGATTCCTGAAAACTTAAAACACTAAACTAAAATGATTCGAGTCCTCGTTGCAGATCATCAACCTATTGTTAGTTATGGGATACGTATGTTGTTTGAGAACTCAAAAGATATTAAGATTGTAAATACCGCAAACTCAGCGAAACAACTTTTAGACTATCTCAAAAAATCCAATACAGATATCGTTCTTATGACGATGGACCTTCCTGATATTAATGGAATCACAGTGCTTCGTACTATAAAAAAAGAATTTAATGATGTGAGTGTTATTATTTTTAGCACCCATCCAGAAGATATTTATGCCATTAGTGCAATCAAAGCCGGGGCTTCGGGATATTTATCCAAAACGGTGAACACCTCCACCATTAAAAGTGCCCTATTAAAAGTGTTTAAAGGAGGGATTTATGTCAGTAAAGAACTTGCACAGAGCCTTACCTTTGAAAAAAATACTTTGGGAACAATGGACTTGTATAAGAAACTTTCGACCCGTGAAGTAGAAGTTTTAAAACTAATTTCTTCAGGCAAAAGGAATAAAGATATTGCAGATCAATTGAATATCAACGAAAAAACGGTGAGTACCTATAAATTGCGTTTAATGAAAAAATTGAATGTCTCAAACCTTGTAGAACTGATTGATCACGGACGTCAAAAAAAATAACATTTAAAGCACTCGGCTAAGTTTCCTAGATAACAACATTTTTAAATTGGAATAATTCAACACATCTTCTAAAAGTGCTCGATGGTCAACTTCGTCTTGCGTATCTTGCTTGATTTCATTTACTTTTCGATCAATCAAAAAACAACGAAGTGTCAGAATTGTTTCACTTACCAATTGTGCGATACTTACATCTTTTTGTTTTGGGAAAATATTATTTTTTTCCCAATTATGAAGATTATACCGTTCTTCATTCATCAAAATATTGGTCACATCTGAAGCTAAAACTGGATCTAAATGGTTCACAAAAGATTCAATTACAAAATCATCCGTCTGGTTTAAACTATCGATAATCGTGTAATACAGTGTTTTGAAGTTCTCATTGGTGAACTGCATTTCATCTTCTTGTAAATCCAAAAATATTTTCTCAAAAACTTTGACTTCATGAATAACAGGTTCAAGTGCGAGAGCCCCTTTATCATTTTCTTTCAGTATTAAATCCTCAAAAGACTCTTTTCGACTTCCGTAGAGAAGTAATATTTCAATGATTTTTTGCTCTAACTCATATTGAATATCCACTTTTATGGGAGCTGCTGTGGACTTCACAACCTCAAAAGCTTTTTGTTTTTGATTGTAGGATTTATTGGCGTCATTTTGCGCTTTTTTACCCATTTGAGCAAGAGTACTAAAAAGCACTTCTTCGCTAATATCCATAATACGTGAACATTCCCGTACATATATTTCACGTTGAATATTGTCCGTAACTTTAGAAATACTTGTTACCATATCCCGAATCAGATTGGCTTTTGCCACCGGATCATTTTGGGCTTCTTCCATAAGCAAAGACGCCTTATAAGCAATAAAATCCTTTGCATTTTCCTTGAGATACGTTTGTAATTCTTCAAGCGTATTTTGTTTTGCAAAACTATCAGGGTCTTCACCTTCTGGAAAAGTGCAAATTTTTACATTCATTCCTTGCTCTAAAATCAAGTCAATTCCCCGTAGCGCAGCTCTGATCCCAGCGGGATCGCCGTCAAACAGCACTGTAATGTTTTTAGTCAAACGATTGATCAATCGAATCTGGTCGGGAGTCAAAGCGGTTCCTGAAGAAGACACCACATTTTTAATGCCTTTTTGATGAAACTGAATCACATCGGTATAACCTTCAACTAAATAACAATTGTCTTCTTTTGCAATCGTTTGCTTGGCATAGTAAATACCATACAACACTTTACTTTTATGATAAATATCACTCTCTGGCGAGTTGAGGTATTTAGCCGCTTTTTCATTTTTAGCTAAAATTCGACCCCCAAAACCAAGCACCCGTCCCGACATACTATGAATGGGAAACATTACCCGACCTTTGAAACGGTCAAATTGTTTGGTTTCCTTCACAATTGAAAGACCAGTACTTTCTAAATATTTTAGCTGATAGCCTTTTTTAAGGGCAGTGTCCGTCAATCCACTCCATGCATCCGTAGAGTACCCCAACTGAAACTCTTTAATCGTCTCATCTGTAAACCCACGTTCCTTAAAATAACTAAGCCCGATGGCTTTTCCAGCATCTGTTTTAAGCAGTGTATTATGAAAATAGGTTCTCGCATATTCACTGACTAAGTACATGCTTTCGCGTTCCCCTGCAGCTTCTTTGTCGGAATCAGACTGTACGGTTTCTTCAATTTCAATATTATATTTTCGTGCTAAATATTTGATGGCTTCTGGGTATGTAAAATGCTCATGCTCCATTAAAAATGAAACAGCAGTCCCCCCTTTTCCAGTTGAAAAATCTTTCCAAATTTGTTTTACAGGAGATACCATAAAACTTGGGGTACGTTCTTCGCTAAAAGGACTTAAACCTTTAAAATTACTCCCCGATTTTTTTAATTGTACAAAATCACCAATCACCTCCTCTACACGGGCAGTGTCAAATACTTGATCTATGGTGGATTTTGATATCAAATTAAATGTTTTTTTTAAGACTTTTTTCGGGCTCATAAAAATACATGATTTATATTAGAAATATTATAAAAAAAAATGTTAATTTGGATTAAGCCCTATAAAATCATAATTACAATCCTACTTGTTTTTATCAGTTTTGGTTGCGAGAACAACTCAAAGGAAACTGATCCCGAAATTGAACCTGAAATTATTTTAACAGATAATATCAAGGTTTATGATTCTGAACAAATTCATGACAATTTAAGCTTGCTCGTTAAAAGCGGAAGTTTAACATCCTTTCTAGTAGATAAGAAGGGTAACACTGTTTATCAATGGAATTTTGAAAGTAAACTCGGAAACGACTTTGAATTACTACCAGACGGCAAAAGTATTGGAATGTTTAAAAGACCAAATCCTCTAGTTAGCTTTGGAGGCTATGGTGGTGTTGTCAAGATTTTTGACGAAACTGGAACTGAAACTTGGAGTTATGACTATGTTAATGGCAATGACATCGGACATCATGATGTTGAAATGCTGCCAAATGGAAATGTCATTTTTTTGGTCTGGGAAGAAATTGACGCAGGAGATGTCCAAGTTGCTGGAGTAGATTTTAGTTCAAACATTTATACAGAAAAATTAATCGAAGTGAACCCCAATACAAATCAAGTGGAATGGGAATGGCGTAGCTGGGATCATATTGTTCAAGAGTATGATTCTAATGCACTTAATTACGATTCAGTCGCAAACAACCCACAGCGTATTAATATCAACTATAATTTAAAGTCTGATGGAGATTTTATGCATGCTAATAGACTTAGTTACGATGCCGATAAAGATCTTCTATATATAAGCGTCAATTTCTTTAGTGAGGTATGGGTCGTTGACCACAGTACAACCACCAATGAAGCAAGCAGTACCTCTGGTGGAAAATATAATAAAGGAGGTGATTTGCTCTATAGATTTGGAAATCCAAGTGCTTATAATAATACTTCTGGAACGCGAACTTTTTATAAAAATCATTTTCCTAATTTATTAAAAACAGGCGTACCTGGAGCAGGGAATATTTTAATTTATAGTAATAATGGACCTGACGGATTACAGCAATCTACCGTTTACGAAATGATGATTCCTGAACCTTTTTCATTACTCCCTAACGTCAACAATGAGCCAACTAAAGTATGGAGTTTTACAGATCAAAATTTACACTTTGGAAAAATCTCGGGTGCTGATAGATTGGTTAATGGAAATACACTCATTTGTGAAGGGGATTTTGGAATTTGGGAAGTTACTCCTAACGGAGACATTGTTTGGAAATATGAAAGTGAAGGAGTCTCCTGGAGAGCTTATGGTTATGAATTAGAAAGTACAGCCTTAAAATATCTAGGCCTTTAATTCTATTTATTTCTTTCAATCACATAATTGACCATCAAAATAAGTGATTTTTTATAAGGAGATTCTGGAAAAGGCTCCAATAATTTTAAAGCCTGTTCTTGAAATAACTTCATCTTAGAAACGGCATACTCCAAACCGCCATTGTCTTTTACAAAAGCAATCACTTCCTTGACACGTTTGGAATCTTTATTGTGATTTTTAATGGAATTAATCAACCAACTTTTTTCTTTTTTAGAACACTGATTTAGCACATAAATAAGTGGAAGCGTCATTTTTTGTTCTTTAATATCAATTCCGGTAGGTTTCCCAATTTGCTGGGTACCGTAATCAAACAAGTCATCTTTTATTTGAAACGCCATCCCAATAAGCTCTCCAAATTTACGCATCGTTTCTACCTCTTCAGAAAGGGGTTTCACAGAAGCAGCCCCCAAACTGCAACAGGCAGCAATAAGCGTAGCGGTCTTTTGACGAATTATTTCGTAATAGATGGCTTCGGTAATATCTAAATTTCTGGCTTTTTCAATTTGCAATAGCTCGCCTTCGCTCATTTCACGAACGGCTACAGAGATTATTTTCAACAAATCAAAATCGTTGTTATCAATGCACAGCAAAAGGCCTTTTGACAATAAAAAATCGCCCACTAAAACAGCAATCTTATTTTTCCAAAGCGCATTTATGGAGAAAAAACCACGACGACGGTCGCTTTCATCCACCACATCGTCATGCACCAAAGTAGCGGTGTGGATCAACTCAAGCACGGACGCCCCTCTGTAAGTTCGCTCGCTCACTTCCCCATTGGAAATCATTTTTGCCGTCAAAAACACAAACATGGGACGCATTTGTTTTCCTTTCCGATTGACAATATAATGCGTAATACGGTTCAGTAGTGCCACCCGACTCGACATGGACAATCGAAATTTCTTTTCGAAAAGTTCCATCTCATAAGTGATTGGTTTTTTTATGGTTTCAATTTTCTTCAAACAGTCTTGATTGAAATTCAAAATTAAACATATAAAACCTATTGTTTCTTAGAAATACGTTAAATAATTAAATCTGCTATGTTCTAAATATTGATTCTTTAGAATTGTTTAATGAAAATTAATTTAACCTAAAAAAATATTATTTATTTAATAAAATTCTCAAAGTGAGTTTATTAGTAAAAACACTATTTGTATTATAAGTAATTTTTGTTTAATTTTACGTATTAACCATTAAACAAAATATTATGAAAAAAATTACTTTATTAGCCATTTTCATGGTTAGTTTTTTGACAAATGCTCAAGTCGTCTTAAATGAAGATTTTGAAGGCTCTCCTTTAACTTTACCAACTACTTGGGGCAATGAAAACCTTGAGCCATTAGGCGATGCGGCTGAACTATGGACACTTGGAGCTACTGGAGATTTCGATTTCTTTTTTACAGCTGGTAACGGGTATTTTTATACTGAAGGTGCTTCAGGAAACTATGCTATATTTGATAGTGATGCATATGGCAACAATGGCTCCGAAAACGTTGCTCTAACGAGTCCAATTTTTGATTGCTCTTCATTGACAGTTATAAAACTGACTTATGTTCACTTTGCAGCAATTTTAGACCCTAATGGATACGGATCAAATGCTTACGTTGAAGTGTACAATGGAACTGATTGGGTATTAGTTGCAGAATATTCATCAACTACTGTTGCACCATTTAGCAGTAACTATACATACGATTATGGTGAAGAACTTATAGATGTTTCTACAGAACTTGCTGGCGTTTCAAACGCACAAGTTAGGTTTAGGTCTGTTGGTGATTGGGGTTATGGATGGCAAATTGACAACATTGTTGTTCAACAACCACAAGGATCTGCTCCTGACCAATGCGCTAATATGGCGCCAGTTGACGCTGCTACAGATGTTGAAATTACAACAGAAAATGGTTATAAAGTGGTAACGTTTTTCTGGGATGCAGTAGCTACAGGAGACCCTGCTACTTCTTATAATTGGGTGTTTGGAGAAACCGCTGAAGATGTATCAAACAATGTTTCGAATGCAGATGGTACTGCTGAAGCTGGAGTTGGTATTACATGGGGAACTACAGTTGAGGCTGGCTGGCAGCCGAATACAACCTACTACTGGAAAGTTCAAAGCGTAAATGTTTCAGGTAGTACAGATTCCCCTGTGTTTTCTTTCACTACAGCTGCTGTTGACCCACTACTTGGTGTAGAAGACTTTACTTTTGATGCTTTAAGCGTCTCACCAAACCCTGTTAAGGATGTAATCACTATTAACAGTCCTGTAGGATTTGACAGTGTTGAAGTGTTTAACCAATTAGGGCAACTAGTGTTGAAGTCTAATGCAGATTTAATGAACAATAATAAATTAGATCTTAGTGCTTTAAACCCTGGTATGTACATGTTACAAATCAAGGCTGACAACAAAAGTAAAACTGTAAAGATTATTAAAGAATAAGGTTTACTAACTATACTATAAAAGCCTGTGATATCATTATCACAGGCTTTTTTTATTATAAGACTCTAAGAGTGCTATTAAAACAACTGCGAAGCAATGGCTTTGATATTATCACTTTTTCCCATCGAATAATAATGCAATACCGGCACCCCAAAATCAAGTAATTCTTTGGATTGCTGAATGGCCCATTCGACCCCCACTTGTCTTATTTGAGCATTTGAGCTACAGCCATTAACTTCTTTGATGAGTGCCTCTGGCAGGTCTATTTTAAAAACTTGAGGTAATAATTGTAAATGCTTTTGAATAGCCAAAGGTTTGATGCCTGGAATAATCGGAATTGTAATTCCCATTTCTCGTGCTTTATTTACAAATTCAAAATAACGTTGATTATCAAAAAACATTTGAGTGACCACATAATCGGCTCCAGCGTCCACTTTCTCTTTTAACCGCAACAAATCCGAATGTAAAGACGGAGATTCAATGTGTTTTTCAGGATAGCCCGCTACACCAATACAAAAATCAGACTTGTTGTCCACCTCTACAACATCGTGTAAATAGGTTCCTTTATTTAATTTGTTTATTTGTTGCACCAAGTCTGTTGCATAAGGATGTCCTCCTTTGGTAGGTTCAAAATATTTTTGATGGGGCATAGCATCGCCACGAAGCGCCATCACATTATTGATCCCTAAATAATGACAATCCACCAGCAGATACTCTGTTTCTTCTTTGGTAAATCCCCCACAAAGGACATGCGGAATGGTATCTACCTCATATTTGTGTTTGATGGCCGCACAAATCCCCAAAGTTCCTGGACGCATTCTCGTAATTTTTCGATCAAACAATCCTTTTTTCTCAATATAAATATACTCCTCTCTAGAGGTGGTAACATCAATAAATGGAGGGTTGAATTCTATCAATGGATCAATATTGTCGTATAACTCCTGAATATTTTTTCCTTTTTTAGGGGGAATAATTTCAAAAGAAAACAAGGTCTTTCCGTTGGCATGTTTTAAATGATCTGTAACTTTCATAGTTGGCTGTTTAGTTTGCTGAATTTGGGTTTAACCATTTTCGCGCATCTTCTATACTTATGTTTCTTCGTTTTGAATAGTCTATTAATTGATCTTCGGTAATTTTCCCCAATCCAAAATATTTGGCTTCAGGGTTTCCAAAATAATACCCACTCACACTCGCGGCTGGCCACATGGCCAAGCTTTCGGTGAGCTCCACTCCTATCTGTTGTTCGACTTCCAGAAGTTTCCAGATGGTTTGTTTCTCCAAATGATCTGGACAGGCAGGATAGCCGGGCGCAGGACGGATGCCTTTGTAACTTTCTTTAATTAAATCGGTATTGGATAAACTTTCATCGGCAGCATACCCCCAGTGATTCATCCGGACTTCTTTGTGTAAATACTCCGCAAAAGCCTCTGCCAATCGGTCTGCCAATGCTTTGATCATAATAGAATTATAATCATCATGATCTGCCTCAAAGTCGTCGGCAAGTGCTTTCGTTCCAAATCCTGTACTCACACAAAAACAACCCATATAATCGGTTTGTCCTGAAGATTTTGGCGCAATAAAATCAGACAGTGCGATGTTGGGAACTTCTAAACGTTTTTTTAGTTGCTGACGCAGGGTTAAAAAGGTGTATTGTGTAGTTCCATTTTCGTCGTAAATTTCAATATCATCGTCCCTTACAGTATTGGCTGGAAACAATCCAAAAACAGCTTTGGCACCCAATAGTTTCTCTGAAAAAATGCGCTGTAATAATTCTTGGGCATCTTTAAACAATTCGGTGGCTTGTTCTCCTACAACATCATCTGTTAATATGTTGGGGTATTTTCCATGAAGGTCCCAACTTCTAAAAAAGGGACTCCAATCGATAAATGCTTCGAGTTTTGTGATGTCAAAATCATTGAGGACTTGAATCCCTAATGTTTTGGGTTTCACAATGCTCGTTTGATCCCATTGAATTTTATATTTTTTGGAACGGGCTTCAGTAATAGAAATGTATTCCTTTTGCCTAGTTCTACTCAAAAACTGTTCTCTAAAGGCATCGTAGGATGCTCTCAAATCACTAAGATGTTGTTGATTGTCTTTTTTGAGTAAATCCCCGACCACAGTCACAGCTCTGGAGGCATCGTTGACATGAATGACTGTGTTGCTATAATGCGGAGCAATCTTTACCGCCGCATGGGCTTTGGAAGTTGTAGCGCCTCCAATCATTAGAGGTATAGTGAAATCGGTTTTTTCCATTTCTTTGGATACATAGACCATCTCATCTAAGGATGGCGTGATGAGTCCACTGAGCCCAATTATATCTACTTGCTCTTTGATGGCGGTTTCAATGATTTTTTCTGGTGGAACCATCACACCCAAATCAACAATCTCATAGTTATTACACCCTAAAACAACGCTCACAATATTTTTTCCAATATCATGCACATCGCCTTTAACGGTCGCCATTAATATTTTACCTGCATATTCAACTTTCCCTTCTTTTTCGGCTTCTATAAAGGGTTGTAAATATGCTACGGCACGCTTCATCACACGAGCGGATTTGACCACTTGTGGTAAAAACATTTTACCACTTCCAAATAAATCGCCCACCACATTCATCCCAATCATTAGATGACCTTCAATCACCTCAATTGGTTTTTGGGCTATTTGTCTTGCTTCTTCAACGTCTTCCACAATAAAGGCATCAATTCCTTTGACCAATCCATGAGTGATGCGTTCTTGCAACGATTTATTTCGCCATTCTAAAACAGCGACTTCAACATCATTTTTTTGCCCTTTTAAGGTTTCTGCCAAGTCCAAAAGACGTTCAGTTGCATCGTCTTTTCGATCAAACAAAACATCTTCTACACACTCCAATAAATCTTTAGGAATCTCATCATAAATCTCTAACATGGTTGGATTCACAATCCCTATGTTCATACCGTTTTTAATCGCGTGAAATAGAAATGCTGAGTTGATGGCTTCTCGGACAATGTTATTGCCTCGAAATGAAAATGAGACATTACTCACCCCGCCAGAAACATTGGCATAAGGCAAGTTGGTACGAATCCATTTGGTAGCTTGAAAAAAGTCTAAAGCGTTTTTTCGGTGTTCGTCCATCCCGGTAGCAACGGGGAATATATTAGGGTCAAAAATAATGTCTTGAGGAGCAAATTTTACAATCTCCACTAAAATATCATAAGAGCGTTTACAGATGTCTATTCGGCGTTGGCAGGTATCGGCCTGTCCAGTTTCATCAAAAGCCATCACAATCACCGCTGCCCCATAGCGTTTGACTAATTTGGCTTGACGGATAAATTCTTGTTCGCCTTCCTTAAGACTTATGGAATTGACCACACATTTTCCTTGCACGACTTGTAAACCTGCTTCAATGATTTCCCATTTAGAACTGTCAATCATAATGGGCACTCTGGAAATATCAGGTTCAGAAGCAATGAGATTCAAAAAGGTAATCATTGCATCAACGCCGTCTAACATGCCTTCGTCCATATTGACGTCGATAATCTGTGCCCCTCCATCTACTTGATCTCTAGCAACAGACAAGGCTTCTTCGTATTTTTCTTCTTTGATTAACCTCAAAAATTTCCTTGATCCTGTCACATTGGTACGTTCACCAACGTTTACAAAATTGGATTCTGGAGTCACCACCAAGGGTTCTAGTCCAGATAGGGTCAGATATTTTTGACAGTCACTCTCCATTACTGTTGGTGTTTGAGTTGGCGTGGTTTATAATTTTGAGACGCTTCAAAAATCGACTTGATATGCGCTGGATTGGTGCCGCAACAGCCCCCAATGACATTGATTAAATCGTCTTTAAAATAAGCTTCAATAAAGGCGGTCATTTCTTCTGGCGTTTCTTCATATTCGCCAAAAGCATTTGGCAATCCTGCATTGGGATGTGCGGAAGTATGAAAAGTTGTTTCGTTGGAAAGCCGTTGCAAGTACGGTCGGAGTTGATCAGCTCCCAAAGCACAATTAAACCCAACACTCAGAAGCGGAATATGAGAAACTGAAGCCAAAAATGCTTCAACCGTTTGCCCAGAAAGCGTACGGCCCGAAGCGTCTGTAATCGTTCCTGAAACCATGATTGGAATATCAATAGCCCGTTCTTCTTTTACTTCTTCAATTGCAAACAAAGCGGCTTTGGCATTTAAGGTATCAAATATCGTTTCTACCAACAATAAATCGACACCCCCATCGATGAGAGCCTCCACTTGAAGTTTATACGAAATACGTAATTCATCAAACGTAATGGCACGGTATTCAGGACGGTTGACATCAGGCGATAAACTCGCTGTTTTATTTGTTGGGCCAATACTCCCCGCAACAAACCGTGGTTTGTGGGGTTCGGATGTTGTGAATTGATCTGCAATATGTTTAGCTATTTTAGCAGACTCATAATTCAATTCGTAAACTAAATTTTCCATGTCGTAATCTGCCATGGCTATGGAGGTGCCAGAAAAGGTATTTGTTTCCACAATATCGGCACCTGCATCAAAATATTTACGATGAATTTCGGCAATAGCATCGGGTTGTGTCAAACTCAATAGATCATTATTTCCTTTTAGAGAGGTTGGGTAGTCTTTAAAACGTTCCCCTCTATAATCTTCTTCAGAAAAATTATAATCTTGAAGCATGGTACCCATGGCACCATCTAAAATCAAGATTCGTTTTTGTAATTCGTTATAAATGTTTGACATCCTAAATTGAGTTTTTCTAAATATTTATGCTAATGCTTTTACAACCGCTTTTGGGGCTTCTTTCCGACTGCCATCAAATCCATCAATTCCACTGACTGTGGTGTATTTTAAAACAAATCGTTTACCAGGATTGAGTATTTTATAGGCCGCTTGACACATGAGCGTTGCTTCATGAAATCCACAAAGAATGAGTTTTAATTTTCCTGGATAGGTATTGACATCTCCAATTGCAAAAATGCCTGGGATGTTTGTTTGGTAATCGAGTGTATCTACTTTAATGGCGTTTTTTTCGATCTCAAGACCCCATTTACCAATAGGACCAAGTTTGGGAGACAGTCCAAATAATGGAATAAAACAATCGGTTTCAATTTGGGTATCTTCACCATCTTTGGTAACGACTACATGTTGGACATTATCTTCTCCACCTATTTTGGTAACCACCGCAGGAGTGATGAGATTAATTTTTCCTGAAGCCGTCAAGTCTTGTACTTTTTCTAAAGAATCCAAAGCGCCTCTGAATTCATTACGGCGATGAATCAAGGTAACCTCTTTGGCAACGTCTGTTAAAAAAATACTCCAATCTAAAGCAGAATCGCCACCTCCAGAAATGACAACACGCTTATCGCGGTACACTTCTGGGTCTTTAATAAAATAATTAAGGCCTTTATTTTCATAAAAATCAAGATTTTCAAGATCTGGTTTTCGAGGTTCAAAAGAGCCTAAGCCACCTGCTATTGCGATAATTGGCGCGGCATGTTTTGTGCCTTTATTGGTGGTGACAATAAAACTACCATCTTCGAGTTTTTCAATGGTGTCTGCACGCTCACCTAGTGTAAAACCTGGCTCAAATTGCTTTCCTTGTTCTAGTAAATTTTCAGTAAGGTCTCCCGCTAATATTTCAGGAAACCCTGGAATATCATAAATGGGTTTTTTTGGGTATAGTTCTGAACACTGCCCACCTGCTTGCGGAAGTGCATCTATAATATGACATCTCAGTTTTAGCAGTCCAGCTTCAAAAACGGTAAAAAGTCCCGTAGGTCCTGCGCCTATTATTAAAATATCTGTTTGAATCATTTTGTTTGTTTTTTACTAATTAATCCTTTTGTAAATTCATTAAGCGTTTGAACTTTCTGCTCAAAATCACCTTTGATTGTTTTTCTAAATTCATTTAAATTCTGAACCAAATCATCCACATCTTCTGGGATGACATCTTCAAAAAATTGACGCAAGCGTTTTGCCGTGGTGGGCGATTGCCCATTGGTTGAAATGGCAATTTTAACATGGCCTTTAGTGACTATTCCACCCATATAAAAATCACAGTAAGGCGGGTTGTCGGCAACATTGACTAAAATATGGCGGGCTTTGCAATCGTTATAAACAGCAACATTCACGTCCGGAACGTCTGTAGTTGCAATAACCAAGTGCTTGCCTTTTAAATAGGAATCGTTATAGGTGTCGTGAATTAACTCAACATCAAAAGATGTCGCTAAAGCAAGTGTGCCTTCTCTAAACATTGGAGATACAATCGTCACTTTTGCATCTGGACTCGATTTTAATAAGAAGTGTAATTTCTCTTCTGCCACATTTCCTCCCCCTATAATAAGGACATGAAGTGCCTTTGCTTTTAGAAAAATAGGGTACAAGTTATTTCTAGATTCCATTAGTTTTGTGATAAAGAATCGATTTGTACTTCTTTTGAAATGGAGTCCAATTGAACTCTGTTGGAAACGACGTCCCCAATCACAATAATGGCTGGAGAACTTAGTTGCTGTTCTGCCACAACAGACTCGATTGTTTGAATTGTTCCAAAGCCCGATTTTTCATGATCTGTTGTTCCGTTTTGAATGATGGCAACGGGTGTGTGTTCTTTTCCTGCTTGAGAAAACACATTGACTATTTCGTTTAACTTTCCCATTCCCATTAATATGACAATGGTTGCTGTTGATTGGGCAGCTATTAAAATGTCAGAAGAAAGTTGGTGCATTTTGGTCGTGCCTGTGAGAACCCAAAAACTTTCAGAAACGTGGCGCCTTGTTAAAGGGATTCCTTGACCTGAGGGCACTGCCAAAGCAGAGGATATCCCTGGAACTATTTCCGTTTGTAAGTCATTTTGTTGCGCAAATTCAATTTCTTCAGAGCCACGGCCAAACACAAAAGAGTCACCTCCTTTGAGTCTTACAACATGTCCATGACGCTGTGCTTTTGCAACAATCAAATCGTTGATTTGCTCTTGTTGGTAGGAGTAGCAACCCCGACGTTTTCCAACAAAAATCTTCTCAGATAGAGACGAAGCATATTTTAAAAGTTCACTGTTTACGAGTGCGTCATATAAAATAACATTTGCTGTACTGATGGCTTTGATGGCTTTTAAGGTGATCAATTCTGGGTCGCCAGGACCTGCACCCACAACTGTCAATTTTGGATGTCGAGACACCCGTTCGATAGAATTAAGTGTCCAGATCATTTTTTCTAAATTCTTTTACGGTTGTTAAAAATTCATTGGCTGTATTGATGTAGTTTTTAGCAAATGACTCTGAGGGTTCGTTTTTATTAATTTGATATATAAGCTCGGCAAACGTGGCGCCTAAAGAGATCAAATTTGTAGATACAAAGACCTCATCAAATTGATTGATAATTGATGCCTGTGTATTTGTAGAATGGTCTTTTGACAGCAACAATGCTTTGGCAGAATTGACCATCGAGCTGTACGCAAAATAGATGGCGTTGTTGTAGGCTTTTGTTTCAAAATCGGCACGTGCATTGGTTATCTTTTCTTCACTTTCTAAAAAGAGTGTAGAGATTAAATCAATGACGACTCCAGCACATTCGCCAATTCCAATGGCTTTTTGATAGGAGTGCTTTGTCCCCCAATCAATATAATCATCTGTTATCAAATTAGTGCTATCAGATAGTGGTTTCAATAGGTTATAAAAATACTTCTCTCCTTGAATGGTGTAATAATCGTAAAATGTATTATGATCCGAGTTCAGTTGATAATCATCAAGAATCAACCGCAAGGCTTGTGGTCCTCGCTTGCTGGGTACTTTGATGACTTTATCTGCAAATCGACCGCTCCCATTTCCTGAGTTCCCACCCCCTAATAACACTTGAAGTGCTGGAGCGACACGGCTATCTTTGGTTTTTATGGACATCCCTTGAAAGCCAATATTGGCCATGTTGTGCTGCCCACAGGCATTCATACATCCACTAATTTTTATAACTAAATCTTTGTTGTTTAGATATGCAGGATATTCTGTTTTAATAACGGTTTCAAGTTCACGCGCAATTCCGGTACTGCTAGAGATTCCTAAGTTACAGGTGTCTGTCCCAGGACATGCTGTGATGTCAACGGCTTTATTATACCCTAATTCCGTAAATCCTAATTTCTCTAATTCGGTGTAAACAACAGGGATTAAATCTTCTCTCACAAAAGGGATAACTATGTTTTGACGTAAGGTCAAACGCAATTCACCTGCTGCATAAGTTTCAACTAAATTTGCCAATGCTCTTGCTTTGTCGGTATAAAAATCACCGAGTAACACTTTTATTCCAATGGCTTTATAACCTGTTTGTTTTTGTGGAATCAAGTTGGTTGATTTCCATAATTCAAAAGTCTTTTGATCTGTTATTTGAACGATAGGCGCTTCTATTTTAACAGGCTTGGATAGCGGAAAGTTTTCATGATTTATGGCAATACTTTGGTGCTCAATGGCCTTTTGTTCTGTTTCAATAAGTGTTCTGAAAGCTTCTAAACCAATCGATTTGAGAAGAAATTTCATTCGGGCTTTGGAACGGCTTTTACGTTCGCCATGGCGGTCAAAAACACGCAATACGCCTTCCATCAACGGTATGATTTGATCCGTTGGTAAAAAGCTATAAAGTTCATCTGCATGACGCGGCTGAGACCCCAATCCACCACCAATCATGACTTTAAAACCCCGAATGTTATTTTGGATTTTAGCAATAAAACCAAGATCGTGAATGTAAGACAAACCGGTATCTTTTTCTGAGGACGAAAAAGAAACTTTGAATTTTCGTCCCATTTCTTGACAAATCGGATTTCTCAAAAAGAATTTAAAAAGTGCATCGGCATACGGCGATACATCAAAGGGTTCATCAATATCAAAACCTGCTGTTTCGGAAGCGGTAACATTTCTGACGGTATTTCCACAAGCTTCTCTTAAAGTAACATTATCACGTTCTAACTCTGCCCAAAGTTCGGGGGTACGGTTCAAATCGACATAATGAATTTGAATGTCTTGACGGGTTGTAATATGCAGTCGACCACGAGAATATTCGTCGGAGACTTCTGAAATACGATGCAATTGATGGCTTGATATTTTTCCATACGGAATTTTAATTCGAATCATTTGCACGCCTTGCTGGCGTTGTCCATATACCCCTCTAGCGAGACGCAGGCTTCTGAATTTTTCTTCGTCGAGTTTTCCTTCTTTAAATTGCTCAATCTTATCAGCTAATTCAATGATGTCCTTTTCTACAACTGGGTTTTCTATTTCGGTTCTAAAACTTTGCATTCTTTTTTCTTATTGGATGAATCCTGCGCCTGCAGTTGTATTTGTTTGCGGATCAATGATGATGAAAGAGCCGTTGGTTCTATGATTTTTAAAGGCATCATAGAAAATTGGTTTGTTGAGTTTAAAAGACACGAGGGCGATATCGTTTAAATCTAACTGACTAACGCCTTCAATAATACCTGAAAAATCTGTTTTGATGGTATGGTGAATGCGGTCAACTTTCGCCAGTACTTTATTGACTCCATGTTGAATTATATATTTACTTCCGACAGTTAAAGAATCCTGATCCATCCATGCTATTTTTGCTGTGAATTGTTTATCAACCACAGGAGGATTGTCGGTCTTTGTAATCATATCGCCACGACTGATATTAATCTCGTCTTCTAAAGTGATGGTAACCGATGATCTTCTAGAGGCTGTTTGTACTTCTTGATCGTAAAAATAAATTGATTTGATTTTGGTTTTGATTTTAGACGGCAGTGCCAATACCCCATCGCCAATACTGAGTTCTCCACCATATACTTTTCCTGCATAGCCTCTAAAATCATGAAATTCCTCTGTTTTTGGTCGGATCACAGATTGTACTGGGAATCTTGGTGTTCCTACATTATAAATATCTTTAAAATCTATGGCTTCTAAATGTTCCAATAATGTCTCACCAGAATACCAAGTCATTGCTTCTGAAGCGTGAACAACATTATCTCCTTTTAAAGCACTAACGGGAATGAAGGTGATCCGCTGATCTTGATAATCGCGTTCTTTTAATAATTGCTGAAAATCTGATTTTATGGTATTATATTTTTCTTCAGAAAAATCCACTAAATCCATTTTATTAATCGCTACTACAACTTCTTTGATACGTAATAAGTTATTGATAAAAAAATGGCGTTTGGTTTGTTCAATCACACCTTTTCTGGCATCAATAAGAATGATGGCTGCTTGCGATGTTGAAGCGCCTGTTATCATATTTCTTGTATATTCCACATGACCTGGGGTGTCTGCAATAATGTAACTTTTATTGGCGGTTGAGAAATAAATATGAGCCACATCGATGGTGATTCCTTGCTCTCTTTCTGCGACGAGACCGTCCGTGGCAAGCGAAAAATCTAAGTAGTCATACCCTTTTTGCTTGCTTGTTTTTTCGATTGCTTCAATTTTATCACTGGTCAGTGATTTGGTGTCATAAAGCAGTCTTCCTATAAGCGTACTTTTTCCATCATCGACACTTCCTGCTGTTGCTATTTTTAGAACTTCCATATACTATTTATAAACTCTTGATGAGTGTAAGTTTTTTGATTAAATATTTTAGATAAACGGTTAAAAATATCCTTGTTGTTTACGTTTTTCCATGGCTGCTTCGGAGCGTTTGTCGTCAATTCTGGCGCCACGTTCAGAGATTGTAGAATCTCGGATTTCTTGAACTACAGATGAAATGTCAGAAGCAGAAGACAACACTGCCGCTGTACAACTCATGTCTCCCACAGTTCTGAAACGGATGAGGCGTTCTTCAACAACTTCTTCTTCGTCTCTAAAGACAATGGCATCATCGTTTGTCCAAATCATACCGTCTCTAATGAACGTTTTTCGAAGGTGTGCAAAATAGATCGAAGGAATTTCGATTTGTTCGCGTTCGATATAGGACCATACGTCCAGTTCTGTCCAGTTTGAAATTGGAAATACACGTACATTTTGTCCTAATTCAATTTGTCCGTTAAGCATATCAAAAAGTTCTGGACGTTGACTTTTTTCATCCCATTGTCCAAAATCATCACGAACAGAGAACACCCGTTCTTTGGCTCTGGCTTTCTCTTCATCGCGTCTGGCACCTCCAATACACGCATCAAATTTGAATTCTTCTATTGCTTCAAGTAGTGTAGTGGTTTGTAAAACATTCCGACTTGAGTAGCGACCAGATTCTTCTTTCACTTTGCCTTGGTCTATGGCGTCCTGGACATTTCTTACAATCAATTCCAACCCTAATTCTTCGGTTAATCGATCTCTGAATTCAATGGTTTCTGGGAAATTATGACCCGTGTCAATATGAAGTAATGGAAAGGGAATTTTAGCAGGATAAAATGCTTTTTGAGCTAGTCGCACTAAAGTGATGGAATCTTTTCCTCCAGAAAATAGTAGGACTGGATTTTCAAACTGTGCCACCACTTCCCTAAAAATATAGATAGCTTCATTTTCAAGTGGATTAATATGGGATGTATTTTTCATTTTATTTTTTTTAATTGTGTAAACCACATTCTCTATTGTCTAATTGTTTGGTTGGATCAAAGTAGTTGAGCTCATTTGACAAACCGTGATCTTTTAGATATTGGTCCAATTCTTTATCTGAAAAATGATAAAATGGACTGACTTTTAATATGCCATCGGCACTGCGAGACACAATCCCAATACTATTCCTAAAAGCTGTCTGTCCCTTTCTAAGGTTAGTAAACCAAACATCAGGTTTGTGTGCTGCCATTGCACGCTTGAAAGGCTCTAGTTTGACTTGCTCGGTAAATAGTTGATGTTTTGGGTCTTCTACTTGTGGGATCCCCAATACCACATCGCGGTGTGCCGCCGTTTGTTTTGGGATGTATAACTGAATGTTTAATTCTAATGTCTCTGTTAATTCTTCGGCATGTTTATACGTACTAGAAGTATTATAACCTGTATCACACCAAATTACTTTTATTGAAGGATTAACTTGTGTTACAAGGTGTAAAATCGCCGATTCATAGGGTCTAAAGTTTGTGGTTACAATTGGAGTTTCCGCATTGTTAAGCGCCCATTGGACAATTTCAATAGGTGTTTTGGTCGCGAGTTCTATATTAATTTTTTCTAAATTCATAATCTGCTGTTATCAGCCCAAGTTAATTTTACTCCAAGCACGTTCATGAAAAAAATAAAGTACCATTTTAGTGACTAGCTCTATAAATCCTATGGAGAATGCTAAGGTCAGTGTCCCTGTAATTGCCCAAGAAATTAGGATGGTATCAAGCGTGCCTATGATTCTCCAACTAATAGTTTTTAGGAGGCTTCTTTTTATATTATCTGCAACGGCTTGAGATTGATTTGTTGGCGTTGCTTTGGGTCTGAAAATTTTATTTATAATCACTTTGTACTGTTTTTACTATTTGCAAATCTGTTGTGCTGATTAACCAAATGCTTGATTTAAATCGTTTATAATATCCTTGTGATGTTCCAGTCCGACAGAAACCCTAATGAGTCCGTTGGTAATACTGGCTTCGAGACGATCTTCTTCAGAAAGTTTACTGTGTGTTGTGGACGATGGATGTGTAACAATTGTTCTAGAATCTCCAAGGTTTGCAGAAAGAGAGCAAAGTTTTATTTTATTTAAAAAAGTTTGCCCAGCTTCAATACCCCCTTTGATTTCAAAAGAAACGACGTTGCCTCCCTTTCGCATTTGCTTTTTAGCAATTTTGTACTGTGGATGCGATTTTAAAAAAGGGTATTTAACGACACTAACTTTAGGGTGTTTTTCCAAAAATTTAGCCACTTTTAATGCATTCTTACAATGGCGATCGACACGAACTCCTAAGGTTTCTAAACTTTTAGAAAGTACCCAAGCATTAAAAGGAGACAGTGCGGGTCCTGTGTTTCGTGAAAACAAATAAATTTGATGCAGCAGTTCAGCATTTCCAACTGTAATACCTCCTAATACTCTTCCTTGACCGTCCATTAATTTGGTGGCAGAATGGATGACCAAGTCTGCGCCAAATTTAATAGGGTTTTGCAAATAGGGAGATGCAAAACAGTTATCTATAATGAGTATTAAATTATGTTTTTTAGCAATTTTACCTAAAGCTTCTAAATCCAAAATATCAACTGCTGGATTTGTAGGACTTTCAGCATAAATAACTTTCGTATTGGGTTGAATCAGACTTTCGAGAGTCTCTAATTGATCTACTTTGAAATAAGAGGTTTCAATATTCCATTTTGGAAAAAATTTGGTAAACAGCGAATGTGTAGAGCCAAAAACAGATTGGCAAGAGACAATATGATCTCCTGAGTTTAATAAGGCTGCAAAGGTCGAAAAAACGGCTGCCATTCCAGAAGCAAAGGCAAAGCCTGCTTCGGCTCCTTCCATAGTGACAACTTTATCGATAAATTCTGAAGTATTTGGGTTTGAAAATCGACTGTAAATATTTTGGTCGTTTTCTTCAGCAAAGGATGCGCGCATGTGTTCTGCGTCCTCAAACACAAAACTGGAAGTTAAAAATAAAGGCGTCGAGTGTTCTCCGTAGTTGGTACGATCTAACTGTTGGCGAATGGCATCGGTTTCAAAATGTTTTGGGGTCATAATTTTGAGTTTTTTTATCAATCTAAATCAATAAACTTCTTGTGGTTTAAAAACAGTTTCTAAGATGGCTTCTAGTTGTTCATATTCAATTAAAAAGGCATCATGTCCGTGAATGGATTGAATTTCGGAAATTAAAACTGAGTCTTTATGTGACTTTAGATCTACATAGGTGTCCCAATTTTCTTTGGCTTTAAAAAACAAATCAGAATTGATTGTAACTATATGAATGTTGGATTTTATTTTTGAAGCCACTTCAACAAAATCGCCATTATCTTGTGTGATATCAATTGTTTTTAGCACTTGATTCATCATCTTATAAGCTGCTAACTGGAATCGATCGTTGAGTATGTTTCCATGGTAATTTAACCAGCTTTCAACAGCGAATACATTTTCGTCTTTTTGTAAGATGCGATCAAATTTTGCTTTAAAGGATTCTGGTGTTCGGTAGAGCGACATGGCGTGCATGCGTGCATCGACCAAAGGCTGTGACGAATTATTTAATATTTGCTCTTGAATGTAGCAATTGGCAATGAGCCAATCGGTAGATTTCCAATCGGATGCAATGGGGATTAGGTGTTCTATTAACGCTGGCTTGAGGGCTGCGAGTTCCCATGCCAATCCACCTCCTACAGAACCTCCTATCACTGCAAAAAGTTGAGTGATTTTTAGATGATCTATAGCAATTGTAAAAATTTTAGCAATATCGGCTGCCGTAAAATCTTTGTAATTTTCAATCAAACTGCTTGGAACTTGATCGTATCCATTGCCAGGAATGTTAAATGCCAATACCGTAAACACATTGGTGTCAATTACTTTATTGGGCCCTACAATTGGATTCCACCACCCTCCTTCTCCAGTTACCTTAGAATTGCCTGTGAGTGCATGATTAATCATCACTATAGGTGCTTCATGTAGTGGTTTTCCAAATAGCTGGTAAGACAACATTATTGCAGTCGTCTTACCAGATTTGGTTGTGTAATTAAGCGGTATGTTTTGTAGTGTACTCATTGGGGAGTCCTAAAAAATTATGCAAAAACAGTTTTAACTACTTTAAATGCTTCTGTCAGATCTGATTTTAAATCTTCGACATTTTCAAGACCAACTGACAAACGAATTAAATCTTTTGTAACGCCCGTTGATTCTTGTGCGACATCGTCTAATTGTTGGTGCGTTGTACTTGCAGGGTGTATAATAAGGGATTTTGTATCTCCAATGTTTGCCAATAATGAGAACAACTTGGTGGTATCTGCAATGGTTTTAGCAGCTTCAAAACCTCCTTTAACTCCAAAAGTTACAATGCCACTCTGACCATTCGGCAAATATTTATCTGCTAATGCTTTGTAAGGACTTGACTCCAAACCTGGATAATTGACCCATTCCACATCTTCTTGTTTTTGTAACCACTGAGCGAGTTCTAACGCATTTTGGCTGTGCTTTTGAATTCTGATTTCTAAAGTTTCCAACCCTTGAATAATTTGAAATGCATTGAACGGGCTTAGAGCTGCTCCATAATCTCTTAATCCTTCAATTCTTACTTTCGCAATAAAGGATGCTGCACCAATTACGTCGTTATAAACGAGTCCATGGTATCCTGCAGAAGGCTCTGTAAATTCAGGGAATTTACCACTGGCCCAATCAAAGGTTCCCGCATCAATAATTGCACCTCCCAAAGCCGTTCCGTTTCCGTTGATGTACTTTGTAAGGGATTGAATTACGATATTTGCGCCGTATGCGATTGGATTTAATAAATATGGAGTCGCCACTGTATTATCTACAATTAAAGGGACTTTATAGGCTTTGGCTTCCTTAGAAATTCCTTCGATATCAAGGACATCTAATTTTGGATTTCCTAGAGATTCAATAAAAAAGGCTCTAGTATTTTCTTGAGCGGCAGTTTTAAAATTTTCAGGGTTTGAAGGGTCTACAAAAGTGGTGGTAATCCCATGTCTTGGAAGGGTCACACTTAATAAATTGTATGTACCTCCGTATAAACTACTAGATGCTACAATATGGTCGCCTGCTTTGAGCAAGGTCAAAAGGCTCGTTGCAATGGCTGCAGTTCCTGAGGCAGTAACTACTGCTGCAATTCCACCTTCTAGGGCTGCTAAACGCTGCTCTAAAACATCGTTTGTTGGGTTGTTTATACGTGTATAAATATTTCCGGGCTCAGCTAAAGCAAATAAATTTGCGGCATGGTCCGAGCTGTTAAACACATAGGCTGTAGATTGGTAAATAGGAACGGCTCTTGTACCTCCATTTTCTGACACATTGTGTCCGGCGTGCAACGCTTGGGTTGCGAATTTTTGTGTACTCATTTTTCTAGTTTTTTTGAGTTAATAAATTAATTAAACCAAAAGTCAAATGCACTTTTTGAAAAGTGTACTTATTAGAAAAATGTTATAAAGAAATTCTAATTACAGAACTGTAATTAGGTTAAGTTATCTATCTAATTTTTGATAAATGAATCAAAAATCAAGTAGAATTTAGCACCTACTTTATAAATAAAGGGTTGCTAAGGCTTCAGCGGGTCTAATCCCTCCACCTTTCTTGATAACATCTCAGTAAGCTATTGAACTTTGTTGATGCAAATATTCAATAATAAAAATGTAATAACCAAATAATTTTCGGTTAAAATTAATTATTTTTATTTAAAGATAAAAATTTTCGTCTAATTATAGATTCTACCGATTTATTTTCTATTCTACTTTCAAGCCACGATAAAACATCCAAGTACAAAAAGGCACGCCTTTCATAAGGATCGTTTTCTAATACCTTTAGTTTGGCATGCAGCTCTTTAAATGCGGCTTTAATTTCTTGTGGATAGATGTCTCCTAATTGTTTTAAAAACTTAATCATTTCCTTTTGTACTAAATACAAATCTTCCATTTTGATCAAAAACTTGTAGGTGCTTTTAATCAGCGATTCCAAGTTGTAATCCAAACCTGCTTCATAATGTGCTACCAAATTTAAAATTCGTGAAAAACACAAAAGGTCTTCCCGCATTTGCAGGGACTTATTACTAATAATTTTATCTAAGAAATCTATACATTTTTGATGTTCACCAATACCAAAATATAAACTAGCAATTTTATAATAAAAAACCATCACATGGTGTTCATCAATACGTGTTTTATGTTTTTGAAGCCCCTCTAAGGTTTCAGGGATTAACGGAAGGCCTTCTTTAAAAGTGCCCTCCATAAAATGGGCATTGAATTTATTGGACCCCACATACAAAAATGTAAGACTCTGAACGTTATCATCTTTAGGAAACCCATCTCCTTCTGTAATGCCTATTAGACTTCCAAGCGTCTCTTTAAATTTTTCGTGTTGTTTTATAAAAAACAAAGCTTCTAATAAATTTTGATAGCCATTTAGAAAAAAAACAGGGTTTAGCTTAATCATCCCTGGATGTTCATGGAAAAGATTAACCCATTGCTTAGAATACTTATAACAGCCTAAAAAATCTTGAATTAAAAAACTATACCATAAATGGGACTTATAGAGCCATAATTTTTCTCTAAATCCAAGCTCAGAAATTTTATATACTGGCAAGCGATCGTTGAAATATTTAGTGATTTTTTCATGTTCTGAAGCTTGTTTTACAAAACCTGTTTTTAAAAACACCCCATACAATTGAAGTGATAAATTGGAGAGCTTACTTGCCAATAAATTTTGTTGACTTAACTCTTTGGCTTGAATCGTTAATTCATCAGCTCGACTACTAATGCTTCGAGTGATGTACTGGCCTTCAATTACTTTTTCTAATTCAATAATCTCGTAAGCAATATTTTTTTCTTCATTTGCTACTGCCAAAGATTTGGCTTTGTCCAATATTTTTAAGCTTTGCGTATAAAGACCTTTATGGTATAAAATAGTTGCAAAATCTAACTGCTCTCGAATTTGAATTCTAATATTTTGATGAGAGGGGTTTAAACGTAAACTTATTAAAATCTGCTTATATAAATGGGCTTTAAGATTTGATAATTGCTCTTTTTTAACAAAGCCATGTTTCAAAATTGCAGATTCATCATAAATCTTAAGTTTTTGTAAAACCGTAAAGAGCAATAAAAACTTAGAATCTTCATTAACACCTATTCGACCCACATAAAGTTTAAATTGTCGTTTTTCAGATTTGGACAACGACTTTATCAGCACAAATAAATTATCTTTTTGCTCTTTAGTCATAGTATAAATATTGATATATAATGTTGTATATTAGCTCCTTAATTGACATAAGGCAGAGTTATACATCGTAAAAAAATGTGATAAACGCCTCATTTGAAAGAACCAAAATATAAATTCGTATAACAATACAAAAATATATTCCAAGAAATGTCTAACACACAAATCCAAATCTTTGACACAACACTTCGCGATGGCGAGCAAGTTCCTGGCTGTAAGCTTAATACAGCGCAGAAAATAATTATTGCCAAACAACTCGATTTATTAGGTGTTGATATTATTGAAGCAGGGTTTCCTGTTTCTAGCCCAGGTGACTTTAAATCCGTTGAGGAAATTTCTAAAATCGTTAAAAATGCCACTGTTTGTGGCTTGACACGGTCCGTAGAAAACGATATTAAAGTAGCTGCTGAAGCACTTAAATATGCGAAAAAGCCTAGAATTCACACAGGCATTGGGACTTCAGATTCTCATATTATTCATAAATTCAAATCAAACAAAGATGCCATTATTGAGCGTGCCGTTAGAGCCGTTTCTTATGCAAAATCTTTTGTAGAAGATGTTGAGTTTTATGCCGAAGATGCTGGACGAACTGATAACGAATATTTAGCACGTGTATGTGAAGCTGTAATTAAGGCAGGCGCAACGGTATTGAATATTCCCGATACGACTGGCTACTGTTTACCACAAGAATACGGGGCTAAAATCAAGTATCTAAAAGAAAACGTAAAAGGAATTGACAAGGCTATTATATCGTGTCATTGCCACAATGATTTAGGACTCGCTACTGCCAATTCTATTGAAGGAATTGTTAATGGGGCTCGACAAATAGAATGTACAATAAACGGTATTGGAGAACGTGCTGGAAACACCGCTTTAGAAGAAGTGGTTATGATTTTAAAACAACATCCATATTTGAATTTAGATACAAACATTAACACAACGATGTTATATGGCATCAGTCAATTAGTATCTGAAAGCATGGGAATTTATACCCAACCAAACAAGGCAATTGTTGGCGCCAATGCGTTTGCGCACAGCTCAGGAATCCATCAAGATGGGGTGATCAAAAATCGTGAGACTTATGAGATTATCGACCCTAAAGATGTTGGAGTTACAGAATCCGCCATTGTGCTTACAGCTAGAAGTGGACGTGCAGCTTTAGCTTATAGAGCTAAAAATGTTGGTTTTGAACTTACAAAACTTGAACTTGATATTGTGTATGCAGAATTCTTAAATTTTGCGGATACTAAAAAAGAAGTTTTGGATGCCGATATTCATCAAATTATAGAAACTAGTAAGATTTACAAATAAATCGAATCCTCATAGTTATGAAAAAAACCTTATTTGATAAAGTTTGGGATGCCCATGTCGTTGATTCAGTTCAAGACGGACCTCAAGTTTTATACATAGACAAACACTTAATACACGAAGTAACAAGTCCACAAGCATTTAATGAATTGGTGGATAGAGACATTCCTGTTTTTAGACCCGATCAGATTGTGGCGACGGCCGATCACAACACACCAACGTTGGACCAACACTTGCCTGTCAGAGACGAATTATCGCGGAAACAACTCGCACAACTCTCTGAAAATTGCAATAACAACAATATTACGCTTTATGAATTAGGGCATAAATACAATGGAATTGTGCATGTCATGGCACCTGAGCTAGGCATCACCCAACCGGGGATGACCATGGTTTGTGGCGACAGTCACACGTCCACACATGGGGCTTTTGGAACCATCGCTTTTGGGATTGGAACAAGTCAAGTCGCTCAAGTATTTGCAAGTCAATGCTTGCTTTTAACAAAACCAAAGAGCTTGCGCGTTACGGTCAATGGAACCCTTAAAAATGGGGTGCTTCCAAAAGATGTCATCTTATATATCATCTCAAAATTAGGAACCAATTCTGGTACGGGATATTTTTGTGAATACGCTGGAGATGTCTTTCAAAACATGAGTATGGAAGGTCGAATGACCGTTTGTAATATGAGTATTGAAATGGGAGCTAGAGGCGGAATGATTGCGCCAGACGACACTACGTTTGAGTATGTTAAAGACCGTGAGTTTGCCCCTAAAGACGAAGCTTTTGATGCTAAAGTAGCCTATTGGAAAACTCTTCCAACAGATGAAGGTGCAGTATTTGACAAAGAATATTATTTTGATGCGGAAGACATCGAACCGATGGTGACTTACGGGACAAACCCAGGAATGGGCATTAAAATATCCGAAACAATTCCTGTTGACAACGACCCTTCTTTTAAGAAGTCATTACAGTACATGAATTTTGAAGCTGGAGAATCCCTGATTGATACACCTATCAATTTTGTATTTATTGGAAGTTGTACAAATTCAAGAATTGAAGACTTTAGAGTCGCAGCAGATTATGTAAAAGGAAAACAAAAGGCAGAAAATGTAACGGCATGGTTAGTCCCTGGCAGCAAACAAGTCGAGACTCAAATTATTGAGGAAGGATTGAAAGACATTTTTAACGACGCTGGTTTCGAATTGAGACAACCGGGATGTTCAGCTTGTTTGGCAATGAATGACGATAAGATTCCACAAAACGAATATTGTGTTTCTACTTCAAATAGAAATTTTGAAGGGCGTCAAGGTCCAGGCTCAAGAACCATTTTAGCAAGTCCTTTAGTAGCCGCAGTAACCGCGATTGAAGGAAAAATTATAGACATCACAAAACAATTAAATTAATGGAAAAATTCACCACACACACTACACAAGCAGTTCCATTAAATATTGCGAATGTAGATACCGATCAAATCATTCCCGCACGTTTTTTGAAAGCGACGGACAAAAAGGGATTTGGCGATAATGTATTTAGAGATTGGCGATTTGATAAGTTGGGAAATCCAAATTCGGAATTCACGCTTAACAACTCTATTTATTCTGGAAGTATTTTGATTGCAGGCGATAATTTTGGCTGTGGATCCAGTCGTGAACATGCTGCTTGGGCTCTTGTTGGGTATGGATTTAAAGTCATTGTCTCTAGTTTTTTCGCAGACATATTTAAGGGGAATGCTTTGAACAACGGATTGCTTCCTGTTCAGGTTTCTGAACGTTTTTTAAGCCAACTATTTGACGCTATTGAATCGGATGCAACGACCCAGTTTGAAGTCAATTTAGAAACACAGACTATCAGCATCAAAGGAGCTGACCTCAGTGAAGGTTTTGAGATTGATCCTTACAAAAAAACCTGTATGATTAATGGCTATGATGACATTGATTATTTATTAAGTAAAAAAGAACTTATAGAAGCATTTGAGCTTCAAAAAACATATTGATATGAACTTAAAAATCGCTGTATTATCAGGAGATGGTATTGGACCCGAAGTAACGGAACAAGCTGTAAAAGTACTGAAAGCTATTGCAGTTAACTTTGACCACAACTTTAAATTTACACCTGCACCCGTTGGTGCTATCGCTATTGATCAAGTAGGAGATCCTCTTCCAGAAAGCACACTTGACATTTGTAAATCCAACGACTCCATTTTGTTTGGTGCCATTGGACACCCAAAATATGACAATGATCCGTCAGCAAAAGTACGTCCAGAACAAGGGCTTCTGAAACTTCGTAAAGAATTGGGCTTATATGCAAATGTAAGACCTGTGAAAGCATACGAGACCTTACTAAACAAATCGCCTTTAAAGAAAGACAGAATTCAAGGAACAGATATCAGTATTTACCGAGAATTAACAGGGGGGATTTATTTTGGTGAAAAGAAACTCAGTGCAGATGGAAACACCGCTTCTGATTTATGTGAGTACTCACGCTATGAAATTGAGCGCATTGCGCGATTGGCGTTTGTTGCTGCCAAATCGAGACGCCAAAAAGTGACTTTAATTGACAAAGCTAACGTCTTAGAAACTTCGCGTCTGTGGCGAAAAGTAGTAGGCGAAATTGCAAAGGATTACCCAGAAATTGAGCTTGATTTCTTGTTTGTGGATAATGCGGCTATGCAAATGATTTTAAATCCGACACAGTTTGATGTGATTCTGACCGAAAACTTGTTTGGTGATGTGATTAGCGACGAAGCGAGCGTTATTGGAGGTTCTATAGGCTTATTGGCTTCTGCGTCTGTTGGTGACAAGCATTCTATGTTTGAGCCCATCCACGGGTCGTATCCGCAAGCGGAAGGCAAAGGGATTGCCAATCCAATTGCATCGATTTTATCCGCAGCTATGATGCTTGATCATTTTGAACTTTTCAAAGAAGCTGAATTGATACGAATAGCTGTTGAGAAATCATTAAAACTCAATATTACAACACCCGATCTAAACACAAAATTTGATAACATCACGACTTCTAAAGTGGGTGACTTTATAGAAGACTATATTAACAATCCCAACGATTCAAATCTGAATTTTACAAATATGCATTTGGGACAGTCCACGATTATATAAAGGTATGGCTTTAGCCTCTTAAGATCGATTGACTCATTATATATTGAAAATTCGTATATTTGAAAGAACAATTACAGCGTATTATGGGAGCAGTAGAATTAAGAAATAAATTAATTGAGAAGTTCAGTCAATTCATAGAAGATGATTCAAAACTTTTGGCTTTGGACGGTATTTTTGATTCTCTAAACACAAAAGACAGCCCATCATTAGTTTCAGAGACTCATTATAAAATAGTTGAAGAACGTCGTCGGAAATGGAAAACAGGAGAAACTAAAGCACGCAGTTGGGAAATCGTTAAACTCGAACTGATGCAAAAGCATGGGTTCTAAGCTCAAACTAACCATCGATCCAGAAGCAGAAATTGAAATAGCGGAGGCTAATAATTCATTATGAATCTGAAAGAACAGGTTTAGGGGAAGAGTTTTACAATTATCTTGATGGATACTTTAAAGTACTTTTAGAAGGCACTGTTTTTTTTGAAGTTAAAAGAAAGCCCGTATTTCGTGAATTTCCTTTAAGACGATTCCCATACGTTATCATTTATGAACATACAAAAACAGAAATTTATATATTTTCTGTTTTTAATACCTCGCAAGACCCATCTAAGAAACTCAAATAGTACTTTAATACCTAGATCTCTTTATCTTTCTACAGAGAATTAATACTATTAATCATTAAAATGAATAACCCCTGCAAGGTCATCTTTACAGGGGCTTTGTATGCGAGATCTTGAGGGCTTAAGATCTTTGTAATATATTTGTTTTAAAACGCAAGTAATTGTTTTTCAGTTGTTTACTTCTTATTTTTGACTCTAATTTTTTGGTGGGTTTAAAAATATGTTTTAAGTTTGAGTGATAAAGACCCCAAGTCTAAATCTTCTTAAGTGATTTAACCGAAGTTTTAGATATTTTTTTGCTAGAATTATAGATTACTTGGAAAACTGGAGTGGCACAATACACGCCAATTTGGGATGTATTGTTGAACAAAACACTGATTATAATGGAAATATGCACACCTAAAGGATATATACACACTAGTTGTGTGTAATTATGACCAATCAAAACTTAAATGCTAAAACTGAACAAAAATCTTAATAATGGAAAAACGCAACTGATTGGAAAATTTAAACTACCTTTTTCATTAAATGGAGCTTTGGAAAATCAACCAAAATGGGTTGATGAAAAAGAAACAGCGAAGGTTGAAAATTTAATTGGACATTTATTCACTAAATATCTTCGTGAAGTTGGAAAAAGAAAGGTTTTATATTTCTCACCTAATTCCAAAGACGACCATAAAAATCCTGATTTATTAATTCATTTAGATGGTAAAGTTTATGGAATACAAGTTACTCAATTCGTATTGAGAGAATATTTATCTCGATTTAACCAAGCTAAAAGAATTTGCGAAAAAATATCGGGATATATAACTGAAACCTACAAACCACCTATTAAAATTAATATTCAGATAAGCACACCTTGGGACAGTGACGAAGTACCGAGAGCACCAGCGAAAAAATATAAAAAACTGGCAAAAGAAATTGCTAATAAAATATCTGAAAATATAGAAATTCTTAAATCAAAGAATGAGTATCTGAATTTCCACTTGAATAAATCCGAGTTTGGAGATATTGCGGATGATTTTAATTTGTATCCTGTACCAAAAGGAAATAAGTCAAATTTTTTTGGAGACAATAATATTTATATTGACTATGGATTTGATGATGTCCTTATTTTCAAAGAGGATATTGAGGATACAGCAGACAAAGTTTTTAAAGATAAAAATAATGGAAATTCGGAAATTCTAATTGTTTGGGGAGACGAAAGACAATTTATGAATACTGAAAAACACATCATACAGGCATTAACAGAAAGGTTTTCAGAAACGACTTTTGAATCAATATACTTTATATCATTTGTAAATTTTTTAGATATTCAAGATAGAGTTATTAGTGTGAATAAAATAACTACACACAACAATGCCTATAATTAATACGGGTTTTGGTGCTTAATCGAAAGTTCACTACTTTTAATTCCCTCACAATGCATAGGACACACATTGTACATCATGGTGATTACCAAAAACAATAAACACATTAGATTATGAACACTTTATCCCGATTTCGTTTTATAAATTCACTTATTGAATGCTATCCCAGAGTTAAGATAAGTAAACATAGCTTAATCTTTTTTTTATGTATCGTATCCGCTGGAGTTTCAACATCTTGTGCTCATAAAAAAATTAAAAAAGAGGTTCATAAACGATCTAATATTTTACTCATAGTGGCTGATGATCTCGGTTTTGGTGATATTGGCACTTATGGTGGAGATATAAAGACTCCCAATATTGATGGTCTAGCCACTAATGGTGTCAAGTTTAGTGGTTTTCATACTGCACCAATGTGCGCACCTACTAGAGCCATGTTACTCTCTGGAAATGACAACCATATTGCAGGAATGGGAGGCCAAGGGTTAGTGACTAATGAATTTGGTTATGAAGGAAGGCTAACAAATCGCATCATTGCAATTCCAGAATTACTTAAAGAAGCTGATTACCATACCTATATGGCGGGGAAATGGCACCTTGGCAAAGAACTTAGATCCAATCCCCACCAAAAAGGGTTTGAAAAATCATTTGTCTTAATTAGTGGTGCAGGAAATCATTATACAAACCAAAGTGCTTTAAGGGGTGGAACATCTAATTACACTGAAAACGGAGAGTCTGTATTATGGGAAGACGGAAATTATTCTACAGATTTTTATACAGATAAATTAATTGAATATATCGATGACAATAAAAATGATGGCAAGCCTTTTTTTGCTTTTGCTGCCTACACATCGCCACATTGGCCATTGCAAGTAGATAAAAAACATTGGGAGAAATATAAAGGACTCTATGATGGAGGATATGAAAAACTAAGAGAAAAAAGATTTAATAGCTTGAAAAAGGCGGGGATAATACCTCAAGGAGCCATGCTACCACCTGTCCATGAAAGAGTTACACCTTGGGATTCATTGTCAAAAGTTGAACAGAAAAAAGAAGCTAGAAAAATGGAGCTCTATGCAGGTATGGTTGATAACCTGGACTATAATATTGGAAGGCTAACAACATATCTAAAACAAATTGGTGAATATGAAAATACACTCTTCGTTTTTATGTCAGATAATGGAGCCGGACATAGAGACTTTATTAATAATGATAATTTTACACACCTAAAGGATTATTATAATGATGATTACGATAAGATGGGAAATGCAGATTCTTATATTTCATATGGGCCACAATGGGCAGAGGCAGGTTCCTCTCCGTTCAGATATTTTAAAGATTATGCAACCCAAGGGGGTATAAATACAACAATGATCATTAGCGGACCTAATGTTAATATAAAGAATGAAATTCATCATGGTTTTACAAGCTTATTAGATTTAGCCCCTACTTTCTATGAGGTAGCAGATGTAACGTATCCTAACACCTATAAAGAAATAGAAATTTATCCGCTTAAAGGCAACTCCCTTATCCCTTTTGTATCTGGGAATAACGATTCAATCCATGGAAAAGATTATGTATTTGCACTTGAACATTACGGCAACGCAATGCTACGGAAAGGAGACTGGAAAATCACTAATTATATAAGACCGTTTAAAGTAGAAAATTTCGGTCTCTATGACATTTCAAAAGAACTTTCAGAGCAAAATGACCTAAAAGAAAAAGAGCCAGAAAAATTTGAAGAGTTAATGAAAGAATGGGAAAAGTTTTCGACAGAGATTAAAATTCAGACTCCACCTCCAAAAGCAGATTAATTTGATCCCGTCGAATCTTCCACTTTCTGACTTCTAAGGACAAAAAATTCCAAAAAAAAAGTCCCGCTATTGCGGGACTTTTTTACAGTTTAATGGTTTTGCCATTTTCATTTTTGAAATGAAATTCCAGATATGTGTAAGCATCTCTTGGCATTACTTTAACCCATTTTTTATGTTCAAAATACCATTTTGCACGTATGGATGGGAAGCCTTTTGTAATAAAGGCTGCTATAAAAGGGTGTGTGTTTAAAGTCACTTTTTTATAGCCTTTTTTCATAATTTGATCCAGCTGATGATTAATTTTATCAATCAAAACTATTGGCGCTTCTACTTCTGCTCCATTAGAACCATTAGGATTTGCTTCCTTGGTTTTAATGTTCATTACAGGGCGAACACGTTGTCTTGTGATTTGAATTAACCCAAACTTGCTTGGAGGTAATATTTTGTGTTTGGCTCTATCGTCTTTCATCTCATTTCTAAGATGATCAAAGAGTTTTTTGCGATTCTCTGCTTTGTTCATATCAATAAAATCCACAACAATAATACCACCCATATCACGCAATCTAAATTGGCGTGCGAGTTCGGTTGCTGCAAGGATATTAACTTCTAGAGCAGTCGCTTCTTGATTTCTTTCTTTACTTGAACGGTTTCCGCTATTGACATCTACCACATGAAGGGCTTCTGTGTGTTCTATAATTAAATAGGCCCCACGTGCCATTGAAACGGTTTTTCCAAATGAAGTTTTGATTTGTCTTTCGATCCCAAATTTTTCAAAAATGGGCGTTTTTGGATTGTGATATTTCACAATTGCCTCTTTGTGAGGTGCAATTTCATGAACATAATCTTTAATTTGATTAAAAAGCAAATCGTCATCAACCGTAATACCTGTAAAAGTATCATTGAAAATGTCTCTAAGGATAGAGGACGCTTTATTCATTTCACCGAGTACTTTACTTGGTGTATGAGCGCGTGGGATTGCTTTACAAATAGATTCCCATTTCGTATATAAGTCTTGAAGGTCTTTATCAAGTTCTGCAACTTTTTTATCTGTTGCAACGGTCCTGATAATGACTCCAAATCCTTTGGGAGTGATGCTTCTTACCAAACGCTTTAGACGTTCTTTTTCTTTTCTGCTTTCAATTTTTTGAGAAATTGAGATGCGATCTGAAAAAGGAACAAGTACCAAATAGCGGCCTGCAAGTGAAATTTCGGAACTGATTCTAGGTCCCTTTGTGGAAATTGGTTCTTTTGCAATTTGAACCAGAATAGATTGGTTTGACTTTATAATTTCGTCAATACTACCATCTTTTTTAATGTCTTCTTCAAAAGTAAAGTTTTTTAAAGAGTAATCTTTTAGTTTACCTGTGCTTACACGTTTCATGAATTTCATAAGTGTTGGAAGCTTAGGTCCTAAATCATGGTAATGCAAAAATGCATCTTTATGATACCCTACATTCACAAATGCAGCGTTGAGACCCGGAACAGACTTTCTTACTTTGGCTAAAAACACATCGCCAACAGAAAATTTGCTGTTATCTTCGTCGTTTTGAAATTCAATTAGTTTTCCATCTTTTAATAAGGCAAAATCAACATTGTCTGAATTTGATCGAATTATTAATTCTTTATTCATGGTGTTAATTTTAATCTATACACGAATGTACAGATGGATTATAAAATATTTTTCTTGATTCATTCCCACAGATTACTGCAGGAGTATAATCTTGAGTATTTAAAACATCAGTATGTTTAAACACTAAGATTTGACAGGATTTAATCCAGTAAATTCATGTATTCAGCAAGGTGTAACTGAATTTTAGCACGAATTTGATATCAAAGAACGTTCTGATAATAACCTGAAAAAGTAGCTGTGCTACTTTTTCAAATTATTTCTTCTTGTGACGGTTAGCGCGACGTCTTTTTTTACGCTTGTGCGTTGCTACCTTATGTCTTTTACGTTTTTTACCGCTTGGCATAAATGTGATTTTTTAAAATTAGTTTATAAATAAATTAGTTTACTTTAACCTTCGATTTCACACCTTCAACAAATACTTTTGAAGGTTTGAACGCTGGTATGTTGTGTGCTGGAATCTTGATAGACGTATTTTTAGAAATATTTCTTCCAATTTTTTCAGCTCTAGTTTTGATGATGAAACTCCCAAATCCTCTTAAATAAACATTTTCTCCAGTCTCTAACGATCCTTTAACTTCGCTCATAAAAGATTCAACAGTTGCTAATACATCTCCTTTTTCAATTCCTAAATCGTTGGAAATTTTAGCTACAATTTCAGCTTTAGTCATTTTATTTCTTATTTAAATTAATGTTTTTTTAATAGGCTTGCAAATATATGTATTTTATATTCAATATTTCAAACCTAAAGAATTAAAATTAAATATATTAAAAGTTTATTTTTGTGGCTCAACCAATTTCAAAATGAATTTTCATTCAACATTAACTAGCTGGTATTCAGTAAACAAAAGGAGCTTGCCTTGGCGTGGCTCTAAAAACCCCTATAACATCTGGTTATCAGAGATTATTTTGCAACAGACTCAAATCAAACAAGGCCTGCCTTATTATGAGGCATTTCTGTCAAATTATCCTTCTGTTCAAGCGCTTGCTGAGGCTTCTGAAACTGAGATTTTAAACTTGTGGCAAGGGCTCGGCTACTATTCCCGCGCTCGGAATTTGCATTTTACTGCCAAACATATCACTGAAAATCTAAATGGTGAATTCCCTAAAAGCTATAAGTCGTTGCTTGAACTCAAAGGAGTTGGCGACTATACAGCCAGTGCTATCGCCTCTATTTGTTACGAAGAAGCTGTAGCTGTTGTCGATGGTAATGTTTACCGTGTTTTAGCTCGGTATTTTGGAATTGACACTCCTATTAACAGTACAGAAGGAATCAAACAGTTTAAAACACTGGCTCAATCGTTATTACCACTCTCTAATTTTGGAGATTATAACCAGGCTGTTATGGAGTTTGGCTCACAACAATGCAAGCCTCAATCTCCAAATTGCGAGCTGTGTCTATTGGCTTCATCTTGCAAGGCTTATGCGACTGGGTCTATTAAAATATTGCCTGTTAAACTCAAAAAAACAAAAGTCACTAAAAAGTATTTTAATTTTTTAGTAGTTGATTCAGACGATCAAAAAACCTATTTAGAACAACGCACAGAAAAAGGAATCTGGCAACAATTGTATCAATTTCCCTTAATTGAAACGGCTGCTTCAGTGTCGGAAAAAGAGTTTTTGACGCATTTTAAAAACACAAATAAAATTACAACACCCTACAAAAAGCTCACACTTTTTAATACTGAGGATATTATTCACAAGCTGTCTCATCAGCAGTTGCATGTAAAATTTTGGATTATAAGAACAAAACAAAGTCCTGAAAATGCTGTGAAATGGTCCGATATCACAACCTATCCTGTCCCTGCTGTCATCGAACGGTTTATAAAGAATTTTTATAATTAAGTATGTGCTTTTACATTTTTTAGATATCTTTATATCATTAATTTTGTTTCAAATTTATACACTCAAAAATCAACTATTATGTCAGGAACTTTAAATAAAGTAATGCTTATTGGACATCTGGGAGATGCCGTAAAAATGCATTATTTTGATGATAAAAATTGTGTCGGACGTTTTCCATTGGCTACCAATGAAACCTACACGAACAAGCAAACAAATGAAAAGGTAACCAATACAGAGTGGCACAATATTGTAGTTCGAAATAAAGCGGCTGAGATTTGTGAAAAATACCTCAACAAAGGGGATAAAGTATATATTGAAGGACGATTAAAAACCAGAAAATGGCAGGACGACAAAGGAAATGACCGGTATTCAACGGAAATTCAATGTGTTGATTTTACGTTTTTGACAACCAAAAATGATAATTCATCATCTGTAATGCCTGAAAACCAAGCACCACAAACCTCTGCTGCGAAGCCCACTGAAAAAAACGAAGAACCAAACGATTTACCATTTTAATTAGTTTAAAAAACACTCTATAATTGGATCCTGAACCCTCTAGCCTTACTCCCCTTTTTGACAGTACTTTTATCACTGGCGTCGTGGGATTGCTTGTTCTTTTAATATGTTCAGCACTTATATCGGGAGCTGAAGTCGCTCTTTTTTCACTGACACAAAAAGATTTAGATGAGGCAAAAGAAAGCAAGTCAAAATCGTTTGAGATTATTATTGACCTTTTAAAACAACCAAAAAAATTATTGGCATCTATATTGGTCGCCAACAATTTTATCAACATTGCAATCGTCATATTATTTGCTTCTTTAAGCGAAACCTTATTTAGCGGAGTACATTCAGAACTAGATCTAGGGTTTTTCAAAATTGACCTCGTGTTTTTTATTGAAGTGATCTTAATTACATTTTTGATTTTGCTGATTGGAGAAATTTTACCAAAAGTCTATGCCAACAGAAATAATTTGAAATTTTCAAAGTTCATGGCCTATCCTTTAAAGGTTTTAGATGTTGTCATTTCGCCCATTAGTCTTCCCATGCAAAAAGTAACTTTAGGGATTCATAAAAAATTAGGAAAACAAAAATCCAATCTTAATGTCGATTATCTATCGCAAGCATTAGAGCTTGCTAGTGAGGATGACACAACCCAACAAGAACAAAAAATATTACAAGGAATTGTATCGTTTGGAAATACAGACACAAAACAAGTAATGCGTCCACGGATAGATATATTTGCTTTGGATCAATCGGTTGATTACAAAAAAATTATTCCTGAAATCGTAAAACATGGATACTCACGTATTCCTGTGTATAACGAAAGTATTGATACCGTTGTTGGGATTTTATACGTCAAAGACTTGTTACCACACCTTCAGAAAAAACAATTTGATTGGACTACACTACTAAGAGAACCGTTTTTTGTTCCTGAAAATAAAAAACTAGATGATTTGATGGTGGAATTCCAGGAGAAAAAAATCCATTTAGCCATTGTAGTTGATGAGTATGGCGGAACATCTGGAGTGGTGTCTCTTGAAGATATCATCGAAGAAATTGTGGGGGACATTAGTGATGAGTTTGACGACGACGATTTGATTTACTCAAAGCTCGATGCTCATAACTATGTTTTTGAGGGTAAAACAACGCTAAAAGATTTTTATAGAATCATCAAATTGGAAGATGAATCTGTTTTTGAAGATGAGAAAGGAGAAGCAGAAACCCTTGCAGGATTTGTTCTTGAAATTTCCAAAAGCTTCCCAAAAGTGAACAGTATAATTGCGTTTAAAACGTATCTGTTTACTATTGAAGCGCTCAATAATAAACGCATCAAACAACTCAAAGTAACTCTAAAAAAATAATGAAACCTTACGCTTTTATTTTATGTGTTTTTATGTGTTTTTCTTGTGACGAAATCCATGTGCCAAAACCAAAGGCTTTTTTGAGTCTGGATTATCCAAAAGCAACCTATTTAAAAAGTCAATTAGACATCCCTTTTGAGTTTGAGAAAAATAAATTAGCGCGGCTGAATGTTTCTAAAAAAAACAACACGCTAGAAGGAATTGTACTTCGCTATCCTACCCTAAAAGCATCTGTTTTTATCAATTATAAAAAAATAGATAACAACCTCGAAAAGTACATTTCAGACACGCGGTCAATGACTAAAAAACACCTTCAAGTAGCAGATGAGATTTCTGAACGGATGTATGAAAATACACAACAGAATTTGTACGGTATGTTTTATGACCTCAAAGGAAATGTAGCATCACAATCCCAATTTTATGTAACCGACAGTACACAACATTTTATATCGGGGGCACTTTATTTTGAAACCAAACCCAATTACGATTCTATCTTACCAGCCATCAATTACATTCAAAAAGATTTGCTGCATTTTATTGAAAGTTTACGCTGGAAATAACCTATCACTAATCCTCTGAATCCGAACCTAAAGAATTCCACCCTTGAGCTGTTAATTGAATTTTAGTCTCTGCACGTGTCACTAAATTCATCCCCACACTCGGATCCGTCATATAACCAATAACCGTTAAATTTGGATTGGCTTTAATTTTAGGGAAATGTTCTTGAGAAATAGTCATGAGAAGTTCATAATCCTCTCCCCCATTCAGAGCGACAGTTGTGCTGTCCATATTAAACTCTTCACAAGTTGAAATCACTTGAGGGTCTAAAGGGATTTTATCTTCATACAAATCACAACCAACATCGCTTTGTTTGCATAAATGAATGATTTCAGAAGATAAGCCATCACTAATATCTATCATTGACGTTGGCACTACTTCCAAATCTTTTAAAAGTTTTACAATGTCCTTTCGCGCTTCAGGCTTTAGTTGACGTTCAATGATATAAGTGTAATCATCCAAATCTGGTTGACTGTTGGGATTTACTTTAAAAACTTCTTTTTCACGTTCCAGGACCTGAAGCCCTAAATAGGCCCCACCAAGATCTCCACTCACTACCAACAAATCGTTTGGTTGCGCACCACTTCGCTTAACAACCGTATCTAAATCAACCTCTCCAAGAGCGGTTACAGAAATCATTAAACCTGTTGTAGAAGAAGTTGTGTCACCTCCAACCACATCAACGCCATAAACCTCAGCGGCTTTATGAATCCCTTCATATAAGGCCTCAAGAGCTTCTAATGGAAAACGATTGGAAACTGCAATAGAAACAGTGATTTGTGTGGCATTTGCATTCATAGCATACACATCTGAAAGATTAACCATCACAGCTTTATATCCCAAATGTTTTAGGGGCATATAACTTAAATCAAAATGAACCCCTTCAACTAATAAATCTGTAGTGAGCACCACCGATTTATTTTTAAAATCTAATATCGCGGCATCATCTCCAATTCCTTTAATCGTGGAATTATTCTTATCCGTAAATTGCTTGGTTAAATGATCAATTAATCCAAATTCTCCTAAACTGCTTAAGGGTGTGTTTTCTTGGTTTTTATCTTCTATCATACTGCAAAAATAAGACGCTTTTGGAGAATTCCTTATACAAAAGATGCATAATTCAACTGATTTTCATTTATATATAATTTTTTGACGTAAATTACGTTCCATGAATATACCTAAATTCTATACTATGAAAGCTATTTTTTCACATCTGTTGTGTGTTTTTATTGTCATTGGAACTATATTATCTTGTAACAATGAACCTACGGGAGCTGTGTCCACAGATTCTGATGGGGATGGAATTATTAATAGTATTGATAATTGCCCTGAAATTGCCAACCCAAATCAAGAAGATTCCGATGGTGATGGTATTGGAAATGCTTGTGATTTAACAGAAAACACAGATACAGATGGCGACTCCATAATTGACTCCCAAGACAACTGTCCTGAGAAGGCAAATCCAAATCAAGAAGATTCCGATGGTGATGGTATTGGCGATGCTTGTGACCCATTAGCGCCTTGCGAGAATGGAATGGCAGACATATACCCTTGTAATGGCTATGATCTTGTGGGTTATTTGTCTTTAGATGATTTGACTCCTGGTAATGGCGCAGGCAGTCTCTCTGGAAATGATTCATGGGGCTGGACGGACCCAACAACTAATAAGGAATATGCACTTGTTGGGCTCAATTCTCATGCAGCTTTTGTAGATATAAGCAATCCTGTGGCGCCTATTCTTGTAGGAATTCTCCCTACAGCCACCGTTAATAGTTCATGGAGAGATATAAAGGTTTATCAAAATCATGCTTTTATAGTGAGTGAAGCCAATGGCCATGGCATGCAAGTTTTTGACTTGACTCGCTTACGATCTGTTGCCAGCCCTCCTGAAACGTTTAATGCAGATACACATTTTACTGAGTTTGGGAGAGCTCATAATATTTTTATTAACGAAACTTCTGGATATGCCTACGTGGTGGGTACTAATCGTAACGGTCCTTTTTCGGGGGGTGCCTGGTTTATAAATATCCAAAATCCAACCTCACCTGTTTCAGAGGGTGGCTTTGCTGCTGGAGGCTATTCTCACGATGTACAGGTGATTACCTATACAGGGCCCGACAGCGATCATACTGGAAAAGAAATATTAGTAGGCAGTAACGAAAATGAAATTGTAATTGCGGATGTTTCAGACAAAGCGAATCCTACAATTTTATCGACTGTCACCTACTCTAATGTTAGCTACACCCACCAAGGGTGGTTTACAGAAGACTTTAACTATTTTATTGTAGGAGACGAGCTAGATGAAAGAGATTTTGGTAACAATACCAGAACTTTAGTATTTGACTTATCGGATTTAGATAACCCTGTTTATAGCTTTGAGTATTTAGGGCCTACCGCTGCCATAGACCATAACGGCTACCCCTATGGAAATGATTACTTTTTGGCCAATTATCGTGCTGGAGTGCGTGTCCTTGATTTATCTCAAATTGGAAATAACTCTTTAACTGAAATCGGCTATTTTGACACCTACCCCGACAATGATAGTGCAGCATTTGATGGTGTATGGAATGTTTATCCTTTTTTTACGAGTAGAAATATTGTCATTAGTGATATTGATCGTGGATTGTTTATCATTCGAAAAAGCGAATAATCTTTTATGCATAAAGTATCTTTATACCTTCTTTACAGTGTGTGTTTTATAACACTCTCTTTGATGGGTTGTTCGGAAGACAATAACAACTCTACCCCACAAGCACCAGACATTGTAGTCGATTTTATAACCACCTTAGGAGGTTCAAAAAATGAAAGTGCACAAGCCGTGGTAAACACAACAGACGGCGGATATGCCGTTTTAGGACACGCCCAAAGTATGGACGGAGATGTCACTAATAAGTCAAACGAATCTTATGACTATTGGGTGCTAAAATTTGACACAACCAATCAACTACAATGGCAAAAAACCTATGGTGGGAGTGATGACGATAGAGGAACTGATTTAATTCAAACTTCCGATGGTGGTTATGCTGTGATTGGAAAAAGCAAAAGTAATGACCTTGATGTTTCTGAAAATGCAGGCTTTGATGATTTTTGGGTTTCTAAACTAGACAGCAGTGGCTCAATTTCTTGGGAATATACTTTTGGATTTGCAGGAAGCGACACGCCGTATTCAATCATTCAAACCAATGACAACGGATACTTGTTGTCAGGTGTTTTGGATGTCTCAGCTTCTAATGGTCAAGGCGATCGAAATTCAATTGGAAGCCGGCACGCAGGGGGCGATTATTGGGTGATTAAATTAAATGCAAATGGTGTCAAACAATGGAGCAACTATTATGGTGGAAGTTTTACAGACACAGCCTACGATGCCATTCAAACCGAAGATGATGGTTATATAATTATTGGCTCTTCAGATAGTGATGATGTAGATATCTCAAATCCTCGTGGAAGTTACGATTTTTGGGTTATTAAAATCTCTGATACTGGCACTTTGGTTTGGGAAAAATCCTTTGGCGGCAGCGAAATTGATGAAGCGCATGCCATAAGTAAAACAGCAGATGGAAACTATCTAATTGTAGGAGATACTAGAAGTAGTGATTTGGACATCTCTCAAAACAATGGCGCCGCAGATTTATGGGTCATGAAAATAACTCCCGATGGCACTTTGCTTTGGGAAAAAACCTTGGGTGGTAGTAGTTTTGATGTTGGAAGGTCTATTTCAAAAACACAAGACAACGGGTTTTTAATATCTGGAAGTTCACGAAGTACCAATGGAAACCTTACTTCTAATAAAGGACAGAATGATGCATGGGTCGTAAAAATTAATAGCAATGGCAACTTAGAATGGCAAAAAGCCATAGGCGGCAGTGAAGTCGATTTTTTTTATGATGTAGTAGAACTCAACGACCAAACAATTGTGGTGGTTGGAGACTCCAATAGCTCCAATGAAGATATTTCTGAAAACAAAGGGTTTACTGACCTATTAATACTTAAATTAAAATGAACCAATTATATACAATATTAATATTTAGCTTAGTGCTTATATTTGGATGTAGTTCAGATTCAGATGACGTTGTAGCAACTGCAAATATAACGATTGCATTTTCTCATTATTGGGAGGATGTGCCCGTGTCGAACTCTGATTTTAACTCTCTTAATTATACAAATGATCATGGCGAACTATTGAGCATTGAACGCTTACGCTATTTAATTTCAGACGTTGAATTTACTAAAACAGATGGGCAAACCATTTTGATAGAAGGCTACAACTTAGTGGATGTTACCAATCAAACCAACCTGTCTTATACACCTATTGAAAAAATCGAAAAAGGCACTTACAGTAATGTCTCTTTTATATTTGGGTTGGTAAATGAAAAAAATACCGATGGCACTTACAACGATTTGAATGCGGCATCGTGGAATGTGCCCTCTATGCTTGGAGGTGGGTATCACTACATGCAATTAGATGGAAAATTCATAAATAGTAATAATGATGCGCAAGGCTATAATTACCATGCCATCCGAGCAGCTGACAATGCTGGGGCAAATCCAACCTTTCCACAAGACACTTTTTTTAGAGTGGACTTGGGGGTAATTACGATTGAATCTGATGTAGAAATTAGCATCGCGATGCATATTGAAGAATGGTTCAAAAACCCTAATTCATGGGATCTTAATGTGTATAATCAAACGCTTATGCCAAATTCTGCAGCTCAAATTTTGATGTATGAAAATGGACAAAACGTATTTACTTTGGAAGGGATAAACTAGAAAAAATGACACCAAAAACATCTTATTTTTTTATAGTTATGTTTGCTTTGTGTATTACATCTTGCAACAACGATTCCGTGGAGTCTTATGTAAATACACCTACGCCGCGTCCGCTAGAAATTCCTCAATTGTTCCAAGACCTCATCTTAGACCCTGTCATTCCTTCAAATAATCCCCAAACAGAAGAAGGCATCACTCTAGGAAGAAAACTGTTTTTTGATCCCATTTTATCTGCTGATAATACTCAAGCATGTGCAGGTTGTCATAAAACATCCAACGCATTTACTGATGATACCCGCTTTAGTGATGGAATCGACGGCTTGTTTGGGAACCGAAACTCAATGCCTCTTTTTAATTTAGCATGGAATTATGACAACAAATTCTTTTGGGATGGACGCGAGTCTGGACTTGAAAATCAGGCATTTGAACCTGTCACCAATCCCATCGAAATGCACACTACATGGGAAGCGGTTACACAAAAACTACAGCAGCATTCTGAATACCCTGAGCTTTTTAATGCAGCATTTGGCACGGCCACTATTGACTCTGTTTTGGTATCTAAAGCCATCGCTCAGTTTGAGAGAACACTCATTTCGGCGAATTCAAAATTTGACAAATACCTTCAAGGTGACGCTGTCTTAACACCTGAAGAAACAAATGGATTTAATGTTTTTATGGACGAATCAAAAGGCGATTGTTTTCATTGTCATGGGAGCGACAACAATCCACTTTGGACAGATAACAAATTCCACAATAACGGCTTAGACACTACTTTTTCAGACCTTGGTTTTGGGGAGGTAACTGGCGATCCGGCTGATAACGGAAAATTTAGATCCCCATCCCTAAGAAACCTTGCTTTCTCAGCACCTTATATGCATGATGGACGGTTTGAAACAATTGAAGAAGTTATCAATCATTACAGCGAAGGCTTACAAAATTCTCCAACCATTGACCCCTTAATGAAAAAAGTGGACCAAGGTGGTGTACAACTCAGCCTTCAAGAAAAAGCCGATCTAAAGGCATTTCTTTTAAGCCTAACGGACCTAGATTTTATAAATAATCCGAACTTTTCTAACCCATAGGCAAATCCTATAAACGCATCTACTAATATAATGTTAGGATGTATGGAAATCCCCTCTGTATGTTGTATATTTGTGCCCTATTTAGAAAGTATCTACATAAGCATTATGATAAAAGTATCTGAAACAGCTAAAAGTAAAGTCTTGCAATTAATGCAAGATGACGGATTTGACCCTACCAATGACTTTGTTCGAGTTGGGGTTAAAAGTGGGGGGTGTTCAGGGTTATCTTATGACTTAAAATTTGACAAATCTCAGAGTGCAGGCGACAAATTATTTGAAGACAACGGTGTGAAAATCGTGGTTGATACAAAGAGTTTTTTATATCTCATTGGAACAACTTTAGAGTATTCTGGTGGCCTAAACGGTGCAGGATTTGTGTTTAATAACCCCAATGCAAATCGTACTTGTGGGTGTGGAGAATCTTTTTCTTTATAATATAATTTTATTAGTGGTATGAGTAAGTACACCGAAGATGATTTAAGAGAAGAATTAAAAACCAAAGAATACGAATATGGTTTTTATACAGATATAGATTCAGAAACGTTTCCTATTGGTTTGGATGAATCCATTGTGAGAGCCATTTCTAAAAAGAAAGAGGAACCTGAATGGATGACCCAATGGCGTCTGGAAGCTTTTAAGGTTTGGAAAGCTATGGAAGAGCCAGACTGGGCTAATGTAAAATATCAAAAACCCGATTTTCAAGCGATTGCTTATTACTCTGCACCAGCATCAGTAGATCCAAATAAAACCTTGGATGATGTGGATCCGGACTTATTGGCGATGTATAAAAAATTGGGGATATCAATCGATGAGCAGAAAAAAATGAACAATATCGCTATGGATATTGTTGTTGATTCTGTATCTGTTGCGACGACCTTTAAGAAGACACTTGGCGAAAAGGGCATCATTTTTATGAGTATTTCTGAAGCCATTAAAGAACACCCTGAACTCGTCAAAAAATATATTGGAACCGTAGTTCCAACAACCGACAATTATTACGCTGCCTTAAACAGTGCTGTTTTTAGTGATGGTAGTTTTTGCTACATTCCAAAAGGAGTCAAATGTCCAATGGAACTCTCTACATATTTTAGAATTAATCAAGGAGGAACGGGTCAATTTGAACGCACCCTTTTGATTGCAGATGAAGGAAGTTATGTAAGTTATCTTGAGGGCTGTACCGCTCCAAGTAGAGATGAAAATCAATTGCATGCCGCCGTTGTAGAACTGATTGCGATGGACGCTTCTGAAATCAAATACTCAACCGTTCAAAACTGGTACCCTGGAAATACCGAAGGTATTGGAGGTGTTTACAATTTTGTGACCAAACGGGGAATCTGTGAAAAAGACGCAAAAATTTCTTGGACACAAGTTGAAACTGGAAGTGCTGTCACATGGAAATACCCTTCGTGCATCCTTAAAGGGGACAACTCTGTTGGAGAATTTTATTCCATTGCTGTGACCAATAATTATCAGCAAGCAGATACGGGCACCAAAATGATTCATTTGGGGAAAAACACAAAATCAACGATTATTAGCAAGGGGATTTCTGCAGGGAAATCACAAAATAGTTACAGAGGATTGGTTCAAATTGGGTCAAGAGCAGAAAATGCGAGAAACTTTTCTCAATGTGATAGTTTACTGATGGGTAACGAATGTGGTGCACATACATTCCCTTATATTGAAGCTAAAAATAAATCGGCTCAGATTGAGCACGAAGCAACCACAAGTAAAATTGGAGAAGATCAAATATTTTATTGCAATCAGCGAGGAATTGAAACCGAAAAAGCAATTGCATTAATTGTGAATGGATTTAGCAAGGAAGTACTCAATAAACTCCCGATGGAATTTGCTGTGGAAGCTCAAAAACTATTAGAAATAAGCCTTGAAGGCTCAGTTGGATAAAAACTTTTAGTATGAAAAAATTATTAATTTTTGTTTTTGTAATCTCTATTTTAGGGTGTAAAAACAATTCAAAAAATAGCAGTGAAACCACTGATGACACAGAAATCATCACAGGGAATTACATCTTTTTTAAAGATGCCGCTGTCTTACAAAATGACGTCCAAATTTATGGTGTCATTTTAAATGATCTAGCAAAAGAGTTAAATAAAAAAGCAGCACCACTTAAAACCAACGAAACTGACATGGTGATTGTAGAAGTAAGAGGAATTATCTCTACAAAAGAGAATCCTAAAATTTTATGGGAAAACAAACTAGAAATTGTTGAAATCATTAGTATTTCTACAGCTGAAGAAACAGAGAATATATTAAAACTAGGAACAGAATAACTATGTTAAAAATAACCGATTTACATGCAAACATTGACGGTAAGTCAATTCTTAAAGGCATCAATCTAGAAATAAAACCAGGAGAAGTTCACGCTATTATGGGCCCTAACGGTTCAGGGAAAAGTACCTTGGCTTCTGTCATTGCAGGAAAAGAAGAATACGAAGTTGAAAAAGGAGAAATCACTTTTGAGGGTCAAGATATTGACGAACTTTCTGTTGAAGAACGCGCACACAAAGGTGTCTTTTTATCCTTTCAATACCCTGTTGAAATACCTGGTGTGACAGTGACTAACTTCATGAAAACATCTTTAAACGAAATGCGTAAAGCAAAAGGTTTAGAAGACATGCCGGCAAAAGAAATGCTTCAAATGATCCGTGAAAAATCTGAACTGTTAGAAATTGATCGAAAGTTTTTATCCCGTTCCTTAAACCAAGGGTTTTCTGGGGGTGAGAAAAAACGAAATGAGATTTTTCAAATGGCTATGTTAGATCCAAAATTAGCGATCCTAGATGAAACTGATTCAGGGTTGGATATTGATGCTCTTCGCATTGTAGCCAATGGAGTCAACAAATTAAAAACCAAAGATAATGCCGTAGTTGTTATTACGCATTACCAACGTCTTTTAGATTATATCGTACCCGATTTTGTACACGTACTTCACAATGGAAAAATTGTAAAGTCTGGAACCAAAGAACTAGCCTTTGAGTTGGAAGAAAAAGGATACGACTGGATCAAACAAGAAGCTGAAAATTAAAAGAACGCATTGCCTTTATGGAACTTAAAGAAAAATTAGTATCCTCTTTTATTGCTTTTGAAAATCAGATTTCATTAGACAACACTTTTGTGCACGACATGCGCACAGAAGCCATCAAACGCTTTGAAACTGAAGGCTTCCCTGCCAAGAAAGATGAGGCTTGGAAATATACATCCCTAAAGAAAGTCTTAAAACAAGATTTTAGTGTGTTTGCAAAAAAAGAATTCGCTGTTGAATATAAAGATGTTCAACCTTATTTTATACATGATATTGACAGTTACAAAATTGTATTTGTAGATGGTAAATATGCCTCTCACCTCTCGGAAACCACGCATGAAGGGATTGATATTTGTTTAATGTCAGCAGCCTTAAGTAAACCTAAGTACCAGGTTGTAATTGAGAATTATTTCAACAAAATAGCTGAAAAAGATAGCTTAACATCCTTGAATACTGCATTTTCAAATGAAGGTGCTTATATTCATATCACCAAAAATAAGTTGGTTGAAAAACCAATTCAAATCATTCATTTTTCTACAGGAAGTGAAGTAGCACTTTTACTTCAACCTAGAAATTTAATTGTAGTTGATGAGAATGCACATGTTCAGATTATAGAACGCCATCAAAGCCTTACAGACAATCCAAGCTTGACCAACAGTGTCACCGAAATATTTGCTGCCAAACGCGGAATTGTTGACTATTATAAGGTTCAAAACGACAAAGAAAATGCGTCACTTATCGACAGCACTTTTATAGACCAAGAAAGGGAAAGCCATGTATCGGTCCACACCTTTAGTTTTGGAGGCAAATTGACCCGAAATAATTTGAACTTTTATCAGAACGGGGAATATATTGATTCTACTTTAAATGGTGTCACTATTATTGGAAACAAACAACATGTTGACCACAATACTTTGGTACATCACATTGAACCCAATTGTGAAAGCCATCAAGATTATAAAGGTATTTTTGGCGATAGCTCTATAGGAGTCTTTAATGGAAAAGTACTTGTTAATAAAGAAGCTCAAAAAACAAATGCATTTCAGGCTAATAATAATCTACTTATTAGTGACAAAGCAAGCATCAACACCAAACCTCAATTAGAGATTTTTGCAGATGATGTGAAGTGCTCTCACGGCTGTACCATTGGACAATTGGACGAAAATGCTCTGTTTTATTTACGTGCAAGAGGAATTCCCGAAAAAGAAGCCAAGGCCCTTTTGATGTATGCCTTTGCAAATAACGTTCTGGAAAGTGTAAAGATCCCACAACTTAAAAATAGAATAAACGCCTTAATTGCCGACAAGTTGGGAGTTAATATAGGATTTGATTTATAATGAAGGAGCTAAATTCAAATACCCCTTTTGATGTTGAAAAAATCCGAAAGGATTTTCCAATACTCTCAAGAACTGTCAATGGGAAACCATTAATATATCTTGACAATGCGGCAACATCACAAACTCCACAATATGTCATTGATGTCATTGTCGATTATTATTCTAATTATAATTCCAATATTCATAGAGGGGTTCATAGTCTAAGTCAGGAAGCCACAGACAAATACGAAAATGCTCGCCAAACCATTCAAAAACATGTAAATGCGGCGCAGCTACATGAAATTATTTTTACTTCAGGCACCACACACAGTATTAATTTAGTAGCCAATGGATTTGCAAGTTTTTTAAACGAAAAAGATACTGTTTTGGTCTCAGCACTCGAGCACCACAGCAATATAGTACCTTGGCAAATGCTTTGCGAAAAAACCAAAGCGACCTTAAAAGTCATTCCAATGACTTCGGAAGGCGCCTTGGACATATCTGCTTATGAAGACTTGTTACTTTTAAATCCAAAATTGGTTTTTGTAAACCATATTTCCAATGCCTTAGGAACGATTAATCCTATTAAGGAAATGATACAAAAAGCACATTCTGTAGGAGCTGCAGTGTTGGTTGACGGCGCACAAGCATGTCCACATATCAAACCAGATGTTCAAGATTTAGATGTCGATTTTTATGTAACCTCTGGTCACAAAATGTGCGGTCCTACTGGTGTAGGAATGCTGTACGCAAAAGAATCATGGCTGCATAAATTACCACCATATCAGGGAGGTGGCGAAATGATCGCTGAAGTAACCTTTGAAAAAACAACCTATGCAGATCTGCCTCATAAGTTTGAAGCAGGGACTCCAAACATTTGTGGAGGTATCGCTTTTGGAGCTGCAATTGACTATATGAATTCAATCGGTTTTGAGGTTATTGCTGCTTATGAGAACGAACTTTTAGAGTATGCTACCGAGAAATTAAACACCATTGAAGGCATGCAAATCTATGGTCCGAAAATAGAAAAAACTTCGGTTATTTCCTTTAATATTGAAGGGGTTCATGCTTACGACCTTGGCACTATCGTTGACAAACTTGGGATAGCCATTCGAACTGGTCAACACTGTGCCCAACCCATCATGGATTTCTTTAAAGTTTCTGGGACTGCCAGAGCTTCATTTTGTTTTTACAATACTAAAAAAGAGATAGACACTTTTGTGGAAGGGGTTAAAAAAGCGGCCATGATGTTGCGTTAGTTTAGATTTTAGTATATTTAAAAAAACAATAAATATTAGACACATGAAACTATTTGTCGCCTGTTTTACATTAATTGCCCTAGCTACTAACTGTAATTCAAAAAAAACAGCCCTAAACAACAGCAACGAAAATACTTCACAACAAAGTACGGTGACCATTTCTTACAGTGCGCATACACGTGGATTTTTTCAAGAACTTATTCTAAAACAAAACAGCCTCACGGAATTCAAAGATCACGAAAAAACAAATGCTATTTCGAGTACTTTACACGCAAAAGATTGGGATGAATGTGTAGCGTTATTAGCAAACATTAATCTAAAAACTTTACCGAATTTAAAATCTCCAACAAATTACAGACAGTATGATGGTGCGCCATTCGCCCAATTAACAATCATTCAAAAAGGAGACACGATTCAATCGAGTGGTTTTGATCATAAATATCCTCCTACGGAACTAAAGCCATTGGTAGAACATATATTATCTCTACAAGAAGATTAAAATTCCCATTTAAGAATTGTATTTTTGCATTATGAAAATTGAAACGATACAAGCGGATTTAATAGATGAGTTTTCCATGTTTGACGATTGGATGGACCGCTATGAACACATGATTGATTTAGGGAAATCACTTCCTCTGATTGATTCGAAATTCAAAACTGAAGACAATATTATAAAAGGATGTCAGAGTAAAGTATGGCTTCATGCCGATCTAGAAAATGAAAAAGTCGTGTTTTCTGCTGATAGTGATGCCATTATAACCAAAGGTATTGTTGCTATTTTAATTCGTGTATTTTCGAATCAAAGTCCCAACACAATACTAAATACAACGACGGATTTTATTGACGAAATAGGACTTAAAGAACACTTATCTCCTACCCGAGCTAACGGATTGGTGAGCATGGTTAAAAAAATAAAAATGTATGCACTTGCATACCAAACACAACTAGGATTATGAGTACCGAGAAAATTGATGTAAATGCTTTAGGAGAAAAAATAGTACGTGTAATAAAAACTATTTTTGATCCAGAAATTCCAGTAGATATTTATGAATTAGGACTGATTTACGACGTATTCGTCAACGAAGATTATGAAGTAAAAGTATTGATGACCTTAACCACACCGAACTGTCCTGTTGCGGAAACACTCCCTTTAGAAGTGGAAGAAAAAATTAAATCTTTGGATGCTGTAAAAGATGCAGAAGTCGAAATTACGTTTGACCCACCATGGACTCAAGAATTAATGAGTGAAGAGGCTAAACTAGAACTTGGAATGCTGTAATTATGGCGAGTGGTGAAATTGTAAATCGTGTTGCCAACAGTGCTCTTGTCACAATTGATTTAGAGGATTATTATCCTAAAGGAGCGCGCATTTGTTTTGACATCAAGGATTGGCTATATGAAGGCTTGGTACTTCGTGAAAAAGAATTCAGATCGTTTGTGAACATCCACGATTGGTCGGCTTATAAAGATCAATTCATTGCGTTGCATTGCACCTCTGATGCCATCATTCCTGGCTGGGCTTTTATGTTGATCAGACTGCAACTTTCTGGCATTGCCAAACAAGTTGTTATAGGCGACTTAGAAGCCTTAGAAACAACTTTATATCAAACAATTATTTCTGATTTAGACCTTAATTTCTGTGAAAATAAACCGGTTATTATAAAAGGGTGTTCTAACAAGCCCGTGCCACAAAATGCCTATCTTTTTTTGATTGACAAATTACAACCCATTGCAAAATCCATTATGTATGGAGAAGCTTGTTCATCGGTGCCTTTATTTAAAAAATAAAATAAGGATTCTTTCCTTCACATGTTTCGATAGTGTCCAATTTTATATATTTGTATCTAATTTAAAACCCCAAAATCTACAAACCTATGAAAAAACTTATCTTACTTTTTGCTCTTAGTATTCAACTTCAAAGTCTTTATGCCCAAGAAACTCACGAAACAACTGCCTGGTCTAGAAGCGGAACATTTACATTTTTATTAAACCAATCTGCATTTGAAAACTGGGTCGCCGGAGGTGTCAGTAGTGTTTCTGGAACCGTAGGTATCAACTATGATGCGAACTATCTTAAAGACGATTGGTCTTGGGACAACAAAATCATAGCGTCTTTTGGAATTACAAAAATTAAAGATCAAGACACTCAAAAATCTGATGACCGCTTGGAATGGAATTCAGTCCTCGGAAAAAAAGCATCAGGTTATTGGTATTACTCTGGATTCATTAATTTTAAAACACAGTTTACAGATGATTTAGACAGTGATACGGAAGGGCCAACAAAATTTTTATCTCCTGGATACCTACAAATTGGACCTGGTATGCTTTGGAAAAAAAGCGAAAATTTAAAGGTGAATATCGCACCTACCACGAGCAAATTAATTGTTGTTGATAAAAACCTCACTCTCCCTAACGCAGCTTATTTTGGTGTGGAAGAAGGGAAAAGTACCCGCTTTGAGTTTGGAGCTTCTATAGGCGCCTATTATAAGTTTGATTTGATGAAAAATATTTCAATGGAAAACATTTTGAATCTGTATTCAAATTATTTGGAAGACCCACAAAATGTTGATCTAGATTACACCATGAATTTAGTCATGAATATTAACAAATATATCTCAACCACGCTGGCATATCAAACTATTTATGATGACAACGCTTTTGAAGGCTTACAAACGCGACAAGTGTTTGGATTGGGAGTCAATTATAATTTCTAAGAAAAATCAGCTTTAAAGGGGGCTGAAAACAGCATATCTGTCATGACAAAGCAAGGTCTTTTTAGCCCTTTATTTACTCCATAATTTCTTCATAATCGGGATATAAAAACCGATTGTATGGAAAGCGTTTTACGTGAATTTCTCGAACCGCATCATACACACGTTTTCTGAAATCCTCTAAGTTTTCTTTATTTAGTGCAGAGATGAACAACGAATTTTTACCAATTTTTGACATCCATGTGGACTTCCATTCCTCCAAAGAATAATGAGCTCCGGTACGAACCGCTATCAAATCTGTGTCATCAAAAGGTTCCGCTTCATAAGCATCAATCTTATTAAACACCATAAGTGTTGGCTTGTCCAACGCATTAATTTCTCCTAAAATAAGATTTACAGACGCTATATGATCTTCAAAATTTGGATGTGAAATATCAACAACATGCAGTAATAAATCTGATTCTCGAACCTCATCCAATGTACTCTTAAATGAATCGACCAATTGTGTTGGCAACTTTCTAATAAACCCAACGGTATCACTCATCAAAAAGGGCAAATTTCTGACCACCACTTTTCGAACAGTTGTATCTAGCGTTGCAAATAATTTATTTTCAGCAAACACATCCGACTTGCTAATGACATTCATTAAAGTTGATTTCCCAACATTTGTATAGCCTATAAGAGCCACACGAACCATGGCGCCTCTATTGCTTCGTTGAATAGACATTTGCTTGTCAATTTTTTTAATCTTGGCCTTTAAAAGTGCTATTTTCTCTCTTACAATACGGCGGTCTGTTTCAATTTCCGTTTCTCCAGGTCCACGCATTCCAATCCCCCCTTTTTGACGTTCGAGGTGCGTCCACATTCCTTTTAATCGGGGTAATAAATATTCGCATTGTGCCAATTCAACCTGGGTTCGGGCATAACTTGTTTGTGCACGTTGTGCAAAAATATCTAATATAAGATTGGTACGATCTAAAACTTTACAGTTTAATATTTTACTAATATTTCGTTCTTGAGCGGAAGACAACTCGTCATCAAAAATGGCAGTGCCAACTTTGTGTTCTTCAATATACAGACGCAGCTCCTCCATTTTACCTGTTCCAATAAAGGTTTTGGGGTTGGGCTTGTCCATTTTTTGAGTGAAACGTTTGAGCACTTCCCCACCAGCAGTATAAGTCAAAAATTCAAGCTCCTCCAAGTATTCTTCAGACTTAGTTTCGTCTTGTAATTTTGTAATCACACCTATTAAAACAGCTTTTTCTAAACTGACAACTTTTTTCTCAATCATATAAACGTATTGGTCAAAGGTAAAAATTAATAGCTAGACTGAATCATTCAAAATTTAATTATTTTAAGAGGAATGAAATCTAATTAAATGCGTTTTATCGATTTAATTTGCGTTTAATCGATTTATTAAGATTCTGTTAATTTTTACTTAAAAAAAACAACTAACTTCACTGTCTAACCAATTTAATATTATGAAAAAGATTATTTTAATATTTTTCGCATTTTTTGCGTTCAATTTCCAAATTAATGCACAATCAATAATAAATATAACGACATCTGGTGGCAGTTATCCTACTGAAAAATGGGTAAGTGTCACTACAGAAGCTAATGGCGGAGGCACCCAAGTTTGGGGGCAAGGAGATGGAACTTATGGCAATGGTTCTAGTTTGATTAACGAAGATATTGACCTGCCTGCCGGGACTTACTATGTCAACTGTTATGACAGCTACTCTGATGGTTGGGATGGCACATTAATTTCAGTGACATCTTATGGAGTCCTTTTGGGAAATAATGGAGGAACTTCTCCAAGTGACCCAACCACCAATGACAGCAATGGTTCATGGGAAACTCCTGAAGCCGAGCTCGAAGCCTCATTTCAAATTGTGGTAACAAGTCCTCCATCCTGTTTGACCCCTGCAGATTTAGCATTAACTAGCTCAACACCCAACTCAGCAGACTTAAGTTGGACCGCAGGTGCTACTGAAACTGCCTGGAATATTGAATATGGTGCTGAAGGATTTGCTCAAGGTGCAGGTACTACGGATTCAGCAACAACGACGACTTATAGCCTTACGGGGTTGAGTTCTAATACGAACTATGATTTTTATATACAATCAGATTGTGGAGATTCCACCAGTAGTTGGGTAGGTCCTTTTGAATTTACTACAAATTCTGGTTGTGGAGACACCCTTTTTGATTCTGGAGGGGCTACTGGAGATTACTCAAGTAATGACCTCACAACAGTTACCGTGTATCCTGACAATGCGGGGAATCTTGTCACGTTTACCTTTGTTAATTTTGAAACGGAAGCTAACTATGATTTCCTAACGGTTTATGATGGACCAGACATTACGTCTAACGAATTAGGAAGCTTTTCTGGATCTACCATTCCAGACCCTATCACGTCCTCACATCCAACAGGCGCTTTGACCTTTGTGTTTGATAGTGATGGTTCTGTAAATGATCCTGGATATGAAATTTTAATTTCTTGCTCACCAGCACCTTCTTGTCTTCAAGTAAGTGATTTGGTGGTGTCAACAGCTACGGGAAGTACCGCTGATATATCTTGGACTGCAAATAATGGAGAAACTGCTTGGGAGTATGTAATACAAGCTCAAGGCACGGGTGAGCCAACCACTGCAGGAGTTGCAATCACAACAAACCCTTATACAATTACCGATTTAGTTTCTTCAACAAATTATGAAGTGTTTGTAAGAGCTATTTGTGATGGTACAGACCCAAGTCCTTGGAGAGGCCCAGTTAACTTTACTACATCCTATCTTTGTGGAGACACAATGTTTGATTCTGGTGGAGCTACGGGAGATTACTCCAGTAATGACCTCACAACAGTTACCGTGTATCCTGACGATGCGGGGAATCTTGTCACGTTTACCTTTCTTAATTTTGAAACGGAAGCTAACTATGATTTCCTAACGGTTTATAATGGACCAGATATTGAATCAACAGAAGTAGGAAGCTTTTCTGGATCTACCATTCCAGACCCTATTTCTTCGACACATCCAACAGGCGCTTTAACTTTTGTGTTTGACAGTGATGGTTCTGTAAATGACCCAGGATATGAAATTTTAATCTCTTGCTCACCAGCACCTACTTGTCTTCAAGTGAGTGATTTGACCGCTACTAATACGACAATAAATTCAGTAGAGTTAGGCTGGTCAGCTTACAACTCTGAAGTTTTGTGGAATATAGAGTATGGTCCTGCTGGATTTACGCAAGAAACAGGAACAACCATTGTAGCAAATTCAAATCCTTTTACATTAACTGGATTAGACAACAACGCCACTTATGATTTTTATGTACAAGCCGACTGTGGAGATGGAGATACGAGTGCATGGGTAGGGCCTTTGAGCTTTACAACACTTCCAGTACCCTTTACGATGCCGGGATGTTTTGATTTTGAAGATGGAATCTTAGGAGCTAATGCAGCCTTATCATCAGATATTTATTCGGATGCTAGCATAGACGCTGGAGCTGCGGCATTCGCTTCAGATTTTGGAATCCTTCTTACTGGTGGTGATAGTGGTACTGGATGGTCTGGTGGTTCTACCTCTACTACAGAAACTGAAGCTTGGGTTGATAACGTTACACACCAATCGGCAGTGAGTATGACTGTAGATGCAATCGCTGAAACCATTGTTGTTTTGACTTTTGACTTAAAACAAACTTACAGCTACGGGGCTACCTACTCAAACTTTAGAGTAACGGTCAATGGTGCCCAAATTGGAGCCACTCTAAGACCAACAACTGCTGATGCGGATCCTTTTGTAAATCAATACTACGATTTAAGTGCCTTTGCAGGCACAAGTTTTGATTTAAGACTTGAGCACAGTGGAAAATATAACGCAGCTTACTCGTCGCCTGGCGATCAATCTCTGATTGACAATATCTGTATTACCGCTCCAACTTGTACGCAGCCTGGAGCAGCAATAGCAGAAGCTATTACTACTTCAAGCGCCACTATTAACTGGACAGCAGGTGCAGCTGAAACCTCTTGGAATATTGAATATGGTACTGCTGGATTTACACAAGGAACAGGAGTTACAGATACGACTACGGCAACAACTTATGACTTAAGTGGACTAGAATCCAATACAACCTATCATTTTTATGTACAAGCAGATTGTGGTACAACAACAAGTGATTGGGTAGGTCCTCTAGTCTTCACTACGGCCCCTGGTTGTGGCGATGTACTTTTTGATTCTGGAGGTGCGACTGGAAATTATGCGAATAATGAATCAATAACGGTTACTATATTTCCTGAAACTGCAGGAGATCTAGTCACGTTTACCTTCCTAAATTTTGATATCGAAGCAGGATGGGATTTCTTTACTGTTTACAATGGACCAGACACATCCTCAGAAGAATTAGGAACGTTTAGTGGAGCAACTATTCCGGACCCAATTTCATCTACAGATGCGACTGGCGCCTTGACCTTTTTATTTACCAGTGATGGTTTTGTGAATGATCCGGGATATGAAATTTCAATCTCTTGTGCACCTGCACCGAGTTGTTATCCTCCTACTGGACTGACGATTTCTAACATTTCTGGAAGTACAGCTGATTTTGATTGGACTGCAGGAACCGGAAATAGCACTTGGGAATATGTACTAGTTCCAACAGGTGATCCTGCCCCAACTGGAAATGGGACTGCTGCAACAGTGACGTCAACACAATTTACAGGGCTGGACTTTGAAACTACCTATGATGCCTATGTACGTGCAGATTGTGGTACTGAAGATGGTTTTTCTACATGGGTTGGCCCTGTGACCTTTACAACTACACAACAAACAAATTATACTGTGGACTGTGCATCGGGAGCACCTGTTAACATAAACTATTGTTATACAAGAAATGAAACCATGTTTTGGGTATTCACCTCTACAACTGGCTATCCTTTAACAATAACTTTTAATGCGGGTACTATAGAAGGGTTTTATGATGACATTACTATATACGACGGACTTGATAACTCAGGGACAGTGTTGTTTAACAACAATACCAACGATTTGGATGATTTAGAAGGTCTGGTTATTGAATCGACCTCAACATCCATGTATATAGAAGTAGAGTCCGATGGAAGTGGCAATTGTGATGGAAGTACTTTCTACACCCCTTGGGATTTTGATGTTAGTTGTAAATCTTGTATTACTCAAACAGTTGATTTTGCTGTCTTAGGGGACTGTGCAGTAAGTCAAGATTTTTATATTGATGTGGATGTTTCTGATTTAGGGACTGCAACATCGGTAGTTATTTCAGATAACTTGGCAAGTGCAGAACAGACGGTGACTAGCACGGGTGTGGTTACATTTGGACCGTACACTGCAGGAGTTAATGTTTTAATCTCTGCCATAAACAACGATGATAACTCTTGTGTGGTCAATAGTGGAGCCTTAACCTTTTTGTGTCCACCACCTCCAAACGAGTGTTCTATTATATATGCTGGAGAAGACACTACATTTTGTGAAGGAACTAGCACTAGCCTAACAGCTACTTACCATCTTTTAGGACAAGACACTTCATCTTATGAAGTTAATTTACAACAAGGCTGTCCAATGCCAGTACTGACTGGTGGAACACCAACAAGTTTGGATATTGACGATACATGGTCTGACATTATTGACCTAGGATTTGAGTTTTGTTTCTTTGGAGAAACTTACGATCAAATTTTAATAGGATCAAACGGAGTACTCTCTTTTGAATTAGAAAATGCAGGGGGCGGAAATGGCTATGCTTTAAACAGTGCTGACACTTTACCCAACAATTCAAATTCGACCTTATCAGAAGCAAACATATTTGGAGTTGGACATGATATTGATCCTTCTGTTTGTGGAGATATCAATTATGTCGTATTGGGTGCAACACCATCTCGACAATTTGTAGTCAACTATTCGGAAGTCTGTCATTTTGGCTCTGCTTGTAATGATAACAAATCTAGTTCACAAATTATTCTTTATGAATCTTCTAACGCAATTGATGTAAATATTTACGACAAACCAACTTGTACCTCTTGGAATAGTGGGAATGCTGTTGTTGGAGTTCAGAACGTACCAGGAACAGTAGCGTTTACTCCTCCAGAAAGAAACACAAGTGTTTGGGATGCAACAGATGAATTTTGGAGGTTTACACCTTCCTTAGGTGACCCTGATTTCACAATTGAATGGTTTGACGGAGAAACGTCTATAGGAACTGGTGAAACCGTAACGGTAGCACCAACAGAAACAACTGTATATACCGCAGCAATTACTTATAGCCTTTGTATTGGTGGCACAGCTACCATAACAGATGATGTAGAAGTCGGTATTAATCCAAGTCCAGAACCTGTTCCAACTGAAAGCACCGTTTTTCGTTGTTCAGATGTAGACAGTGTTTTGGAAGTAACTGTTTCTAATTCAGATGTTTTAGATACGATGACGTATTATTGGACCTATGATGGTGTTGATGTACAAGCAGGCTCTGACAATACTTATTTAGTCCCTGCTGGTTCAGATCAAATTGGCGAATATCTTGTCACTGTAATTGATGAAAGAGACTGTTTTGGTGAAACTACCATTACTTTGGTCGCTGGCGAGACACCTCAACTTGAAGATGATACTGTTTTCAGAAAATGTATGAACGAGGATGTAGAACTTTCAGTAAACGTTCTAAATGCAGATCTTTTAGGAAGTGATCTTGAATATATTTGGTATATTGGTGGAACAGAAGTTCAATCAGGTCCAGATTATTCATATACACATACTGCAGGACAAGCACTAGGATTTGTGGAAGTTGTAGTTATGGACCTAGTGACGACGTGTGAAGCATCGACACTAATTGAAGTCGCTAGCTATATGAATGCTAATTGTGTGGATATCCCGCAAGGACTTTCTCCAAATGGCGATGGTGTTAATGACTGTCTTATGTTAGATCACTTGGAAGCATCTGATAATATTATCAAGGCTGAAATATATAACAGATACGGAGTGAAGGTGTTTGAATTGAATGATTACACAAACCAATGGTGTGGACAAGATGCGAGTTCTGGAAATTCAGACTCTAACAACTTATTACCTGTTGGAACTTATTTCTATGTGATTCAATTTGGTTCTGGAAGAGCACCAACAACAAGCTGGATATACCTAAATTACTAACCAATATAATAACAAACAATAATGAAAAATTTAGTAATAATTTTATTTACAATACTGTGTGCATTTCAAGTGAATGCACAGCAGGATCCACAGTACACGCAGTATATGTATAATATGAATATCATCAATCCAGCTTATACAGGATCAACAGAAGGCTTAGCAGTTGGAGCGTTGTATCGTAGCCAATGGGTTGGACTCGATGGAGGACCAGAAACTTTTACTTTCAACATCCACTCTCCTGTTGGGAAAAATGTTGGTTTAGGGATGTCTATCATATCAGATCAAATTGGCCCTGTAAAGGAAACCAATGCATATGTAGATTTCTCTTATACGATTCCAGTAGGAACCGTTACCAAATTAGCCTTTGGTGTGAAAGGAGGATTTACCTTTCATGATATAGGAATTGCAGAAAGTCAAATTACCCTCGTTGACCAAGGAGATCCATTTTTTGCAAATGCAATCAACGAAACAACTCCTAATGTTGGAGCAGGCGTGTATTTTTACAAGCCAAGTAAATACTATATTTCTCTGTCGATCCCAAACATTCTGAATGGCGTTCATTTAGATGCTAATGGAACAAAGATTGGTTCGGAATCGGAACACTTTTTTGCAGCAGCAGGGTATGTGTTTGATCTTTCAGAAAACTTTAAATTAAAGCCACATACACTTATAAAATATGCATTTGATGCTCCTATGAGTTATGATATCAATGCAAATGTATTTATGTTTGATCTTGTAGAAGTTGGTGTGGGCTATCGATTAGAAGACTCCTTTAGTGGTATGATTAATTTTCAGGTCGCAAACAATCTTAGAATTGGATATGCATATGATGCCATTCAATCGGATTTGAATATTGTTACCAGTTCATCTCATGAAATCTTTATTAATTTTGACCTTAATTTTTCAACCAAAGTTTCAAGATCTCCACGTTATTTCTAATCTAAGTTAATAATTACATTATGAAAAATATTATATCAATTTTTATTATCACCTTAATGAGTAGTTTTTGCTTAACTGCTCAAAGTAATGCCACAAAAAAAGCAGATAAGCATTTCAACAAATTTCAATTTGTAGAAGCAGCTGAAGACTACTTAAAATTAGCAACTGACGGAGACGCAGATGCTTATGTATATGGCCAACTTGCCGAATGCTACTACAATGTATTCAAAACTGTTGAAGCTGAAAAGTGGTATGCCAAAGCATTGGAAACTTCTTCAAACCCTGAAATGATTTACAACTACTCTCAGATGCTAAAAGCAAATGGAAAGTATGAAGAATCAAACAATCAGCTAGAAAGATTCGCTTCCATGCGTCCAGCAGATCACAGAGCTACTGCATTTAGAGCCAACCCTAATTATTTGCCTAAAATTTTAGACAGAGGTAAAAAATTTAATGTTCAAAATTTACCGATCAACTCTGAGGTTTCAGATTTTGGGGGCACCCTTCAAGATGGAAAGCTGTACATCACTTCGGCCAGAAACAGCAACCGTAGAACGTACGGATGGAATGAAGAACCTTTTTTAGATATCTATACCGCATCTGTGGATAGTGAAGGTGCATTTCAAACGCCTGCGATTATCGAAGAAAATATAAACACAAAATATCACGAAGGAACTGTAAGCTTTTCTCCAGATGGAAATACAATGTATTTTTCTCGTGAGAGTTATTACGAAAAAGTTTTTGAAAGAGATTCTTTGACAAAATACAAAATCAGTGTTTTACATCTATTTAAGAGTGTCAAGCAAGAAGGCCAATGGTCGGAAGCAGAATCATTGTCTTTAAATGGAAACAGCTATTCTGTGAAAAACCCATCCGTCAGTGCAGATGGAAGTACCTTGTATTTTGCTTCAGACAAAACAGGTGGTTTTGGACAATTTGATATTTACAGTGCTCCTATTGATGCAGACGGATCTGTTGGAGAAGCTACAAATATGGGACAAAAACTAAATACGGAGGGACAAGAAATGTTTCCGTTTATCAGTTCAAGTAATACGCTCTATTTTTCATCAAATGGCCACTTAGGGCTTGGAGGAATGGATGTGTTTTTTGCGAAGGTAGTGGATGGAAAAGTAGGTCCTGTACGAAATATAGGAATCCCCGTGAATGGAAATGCTGACGATTTTGCATTTAGCATGAATGAAGAAACCGAAGAAGGTTTTGTCTCTTCAAACAGAGAAGGCGGAAAAGGAAGCGATGATATCTATGCCATCAAAAAACTACAACCGATTTGTGATGTGTTAATGACCGTTACGGTAAAAGACAGCGAAACTGGCTTGGTTTTAGAAGGTGCATCAGTGGACATCAAAGATGCTGAAGGGACTGTTTTTGGAACGAAAGTATCAAACGCACAAGGCGTTGTTGAATACATCATTGAATGTGATGTGAACACTCTAATAACGGGTACTAAAGCAGATTACGAAAGCGGTATGGCTACCGTAGAAGGAACTAGTGAAGAAGAAGTTTCTGTAGAAGTTATCCTCACTCCTATTGAGGATATTATTCTTGCAAACAAAGTCCTCTTAAATCCTATTTACTTTGATTTTGATAAATCGAACATTACAGCACAAGCGGCTTTTGAATTGGATAAATTAGTACAATTAATGACTAAATACGAATCGATTGTAATCAGTGCAGAGTCGCATACCGATTCTCGTGGATCGGCTTCTTATAACTTATCCCTGTCGGACAGACGTGCCAAAACAACGGCACAGTATGTGATTTCTAAAGGAATTGATGCCAGTAGAATTACAGGATCAGGTAAAGGAGAAACGATGCCAAATGTTGATTGTGGCAGCAAGTGTACAGAAGATGAACACCAACTAAACAGACGTTCTGAATTCTTTATCTTGGAAGGAAATCCAAATGATGAGTAAATTCTAAAACACTTTTTTATATATAAACAGCCTCGCATTTGCGGGGCTTTTTTATTTAAACCGCTTTATAAAACAAAACGGATAAAGCAATAATAGCGATGGGCAAAGCGATAAGAATAAACAGTGAATAGCCCAAGTCTTTTTTGTTGGACAGTTTAGCGTTTAAGACACGGCGTTTGCGTCCGCTGTAATTCACCCAGTTTTTAAAGTGAATAAACACGGCTGTCAAAACAAAGACAATCCATGTATTGGAACTGGACATGACCACAACCTTCATTTGTTCTAAAAACTTAATGAAGAAGACCCCGCCTAGAAACAAAAGCGCGATTTGTAACACCGAAGTATAGAACAATGCTATGGTGTTCGCTTTTTGTTTGTAACGACCTTTAAAACGGTTAAAAACGGTTAGATAGAGTTGATTGAAAAAGTTCATATATGGTGTAAAAAAAAAGCCGTTATAAATAACGGCTTTTTAAATGGGTTATAATAAATTATGGTACAAAAACTTTTACATTATCTACCTCATATGTTGCTGAAGAAGACCCTGTACACGTATATTTGAACGCTACAAAAAGATTTTCGCCAGCGGCAGCAGATACATCAATATTTCCTGAATCTGTCCAACTCCAGCTACCCGTAGAAAGTGTAACGGATAACGGAACCCAGCTTCCACTATCATTAGGATCTCCTCCTAAATAGTCTGTACACATATAAACTTCTAATACATTTCCTGTATAGTTTTTTGCGGTTTGAAAAGTAAGAACTGCAGAAGAAACTGCAGATAAGTCAATTGCAGGTGTAATTAACCAGTCCTCATTTTCACTAGTTGAACCACTGCTGTATCCAGACATTGCTGCGCAATACCCTGGGTTACCGTAAGAATTAGGAGACCAAACTTGAGATCCTGTAACACTAAATGCAGTCCATGTTGTAAAGTTAGTTTCAAAATATTCTTCGAATAACGGATCACATCTGTCACCGTCAAAAGAAATATCTTCCGTATCTCTAATAAATAATTGATAATCTGAATTGTACTTACTAAATATCCCTGAAATAGAGCCCTTTCCTACTGGAAAAAGTTCTTTACTAAAACTAGAATAACCACTATTTCTTAAGATTGTGTAAGAATCATCAACACAATTTTTAAGAGATCTGTTTACATTGTAGGTATCATATGCATTCGCATAAGGGAGACCAACTTCTGCTCCGCTTAACTGCATATCCTCTAACTGTATTAATGTATTGATTAGTACATCAGAATATTGCGCTGGTGTAATGATTTTTGGAACAATTGTAGCAATCTCTTCAGATCGTACAATATAGTCTTGGTAATTCGTTGCAGAGATTCTCTCTACACCAGTCCCTGAAATTGTACCAATTTGTAACACTCCATTAGACTCCGTCATTCCAAGTCCAGATAGCTTTACATATACCTTTCTTCCTGGCTTATAAAAAGAAAATAGTGATACTGCATCAATATCAATTTTAATTCCTGCCGTAGGGTTCTCAGGAGCATCCTGTAATATTAGTGTTTTATAAAAATTTCCAGCTTCATCATTGGAAATTACATAACCTTCCATAATCAGGTTTCCACCGTTACTAGCCTCTGAAAATTCAACTAAAGAGCCTGTGTACATAGATTTCACTAAACCAATAGTCGTATTTGGAACTAATTCAACATTCGTTACAACAACAGATGGAATTTCATAATCGTCATCTTGAACACAAGAAGAGATCATAATAGCAGCAGTAAACACTACTAAATAAGATAAAAATTTGTTTGCTTTCATAATTTAATATATTAATTTTTTATTTTAGAATCTTAAGTTTAAGTTTAAAAAGTAAGTAGTCCCTCTACCATACCAGTATTTAGATCCAAAAACACGTTTGTCATTACTAACGTCTTGTTTTAGATTGCGATAATTGGCGTTACGTCCTTGTTCGTAACCACCCGTTTTGAATTTCTTGTTAAGAATGTTGTTTAAACTTACAAACAAGCTTATGTACTTGTCGCCAACTTTCCAAGATTTTCCCCCTACAGCATTCCATACCATATAAGAATCAAATTTTTCTTGTTTTAAAAGTTCGCGTGCAAGGGCTGGGTCATAATCATTAAATGGTAAACCATCTTGATCTTGATAAAAATTACTTGTACGCGTTAAGGGAGATACATCTACATAGGCATTAGACATAAAGTTTGCCGTGGTACCAAACCACCAGTAATTAGGGTCGCGGTATTCAAACCCTAAAGAGAAAGCTTGTTGTGGGCCACCAGCAATTTTATAATCTTTTAAAGAGGCTTCTCCAGCATCTATATAGTCAGGATTGTTACCGTCGATAGGCATGGTTTCGTTAGCAAAATCACTTGACCTTAAAGTCACATTAGGATTATTATCATACGTATATTGACCAATAGAAGCAACTCCGGTTAATTTAATGGTTGGGGTCACTTGAGCTTCAATACCAAATTCAATTCCTAAATGTTTCTTATCAATGTCTTGAAGAATTTCCTGAACAAAAGCGGTGTTGTCTCCACCAATTCCATCAGCATAGTAAAATGACACTTCATTTGCATCTTGCATTTTCGTGAAATACCCAGTCAATCTAGCTTTAACGATTGGAGATCTGTAAACATAGTTCAAATCAAAAGAAGTAATTTTTTCTTCAGTAATATCAAAATTTGAATTATCTCCTACAATCGCATGATTTTCTCTAGAGTTCGTGTAGGTGTTTCTAAGCGTTGGAGCCTTTGTTAAATAACCTGCATTGGCTACTAATAAATGCTTTCCAGAAAACTTATACGTAAAACCTCCTTTAGCTCCAATACCACTAAAGGTGACTTTTTTTCCTTTTCCATAAGAATCCTCCGAATAAACTTCGTTTTTATATAAGCCTTCTCTTTGGTAAGATGTTTTAGTGTAACTAAGAGCCGTGAAAAAGTCAATTTTATTATATTTAAATTGAGCTTGTACAAAACTACTCATGCTCGTAGATTCTATGTTATAATTATATCTGAACTTGTCACCTACGCCAACAACTTGATTTGGATTTAGAGTGTTAAATTGATTTCCTCCAAATGAGTCTACATTTAGGTATCCTTGACCTCCTAACAAGTCTAATATTTCTCCGAAGTTTTCAGATCTAAATTGCTTGTAGTTAACAGCAGCATTCAAGGTTACATGTTCAGAGACTTCTGAATTAAAAATGGTGTTAACAGTCAATTGAGTGTCGTCACTACGATCCTCATACAATGCATAAGATGATAATCCACCTTCGTTTTCTCTATTTGCTTGATAAAGTGATCCCCAATCAATTTGCCCATTGCTTAGAAATTCTTGTTCTCTAAGATATGCTTCAGCAGGATTTGGACCCGCTGCCTCAGTTAACCAATAACTTGGTAGTTTTTGGTAATATGTAGGGCTTGGGTTTGTTCCTCCACCGATAATAATATTGTCATTATTCAATCGAGTCCCTCCATAGTCCAAACGGCTATTTCCGAGTTCTCCAAATTGGTAAGCAACATTGGTATTTAAACTTGTTTTTTCGTTAAAATCCCAATAATGGTTCAACATTAAAACAGGCTCTGCAATACGCTTGACACGCGAATTACGCTTTTCACCATCTTGGTAGCCCCAATATTCGTTGTACTTAATATCTTTTAAATCATATACTTCTTGCGTATTTGGAGATGATTTTCCACGCTTGTTTGGAGTATAAAACCCCGTAAAGTTTAAGCTGTGGTTGTCATTAATTTTCTTTTCAACAGAAACAAAAAATGAGTTCGCATCATAAAACGTTCCGTCTTGAAAGCCTTCATTACCCCAACGTCTTCCTAAAGAAAATGCATAAGACCAGCCACCTTTCACGACTCCAGAAGCATGGGTTGCCATAACTCTGTTGGTATAACTTCTGTTAGAAGATGAGTACGTAACACGAGAGCCGCTTCGGTATTCAGAAGCTCTTAAGTTAATGTTGGTGGTTCCTAGAATACCTCCAAAATTATAAGAGGACGGAGCTAAACCAGTGGTTAACTCTTGATTTCTAAGAACGTCGTTTAAACCTCCCCAGTTACTCCACTGTGGTCTGCCATTATATACTTTGTTCATTTCGATTCCGTTCATCAACACATTTCCGTTATCGGAATTGAGTCCACGAACTCTAAAAAACGAAGAACTGAATTCAAAGGCCGCAGCTCGTTGAAATACATCTTGTGAAGACGATAACAATCCAGAGATGTTATCTGCACCACTCGTGTCATCACTTAGTTCATCATCTGATAGTGTAATGGTAAACAAATCGTCGTCAGAATCATCTATAGACATCATCATATCTTGAATGCTTAAAGTCTTTCCTTCATTCACAACAATTGGATAGCGCGCGATTCTATAACCGTCTTTTGTCAAGGTCAATACTTGCTCTCCTAATGGAACATCGGAAGAAAACATAAACACCCCTAAGGCATCTGTTTGTGTGCTTAGTAACAGTCCTTCAAAGGAAACAGTAACTTCAGCCAAAGCTTGGTTAGAAGTTAAATCCTTCACACTTCCCTCAACAACAGTTTGTTGTGCAAAAGAGGTACAGAACGTTAGTAAACCGATCAAAAAAATAATACTATTTTTTTTCATTTTGGTTTTTGAATTTGTTTGTTAATAATTGTTTCACAAATTTACATTATTGATTTTAAAATTTATACTTTTGGGTGAAGTAATTATACACAACATTTTATGACACACGTATCTTATCTGAGGAATATTAAAATTTATTTTTTTACATTTTTTGTAGCTGCATTGTTTAGCATTTCTGCGGAAGCACAAAACAAACGGAAGTTTAAAGTGCATACCATTGCATTTTATAATGTAGAAAACCTATTTGATACCATCAATGACCCCAATAAATTTGACGAGAGAAGCCCAATCATGGAGCTAAAGTTTAACCGTCAAGAGGTGTATAACAAGAAGGTGAAGAACATGGCCCGTGTAATTTCTCAAATTGGTGCTGACGTTTCAAAAAACACGCCCGCCATTATTGGAATCTGTGAAGTAGAAAACCGAAATGTTGTTGAAGACTTAGCAAACGACCCAACTTTAATATCTAAAGATTATGGGATTGTACATTTTGAATCCCCAGACGAACGAAGTATTGATGTGGCTCTAATGTATCAAAAAGCATTGTTTGTTCCTGTAAGTACTAGCGCACATGAATTAAAGCTATATGATGAAAAGAGAGGTAAACCCGATCACACAAGAGATCAATTGTTGGTGAGTGGTTATTTAGAAGGCGATCTGATTCATGTAATTGTAAATCACTGGCCATCCCGAAGTGGTGGTGAAGCCAAAAGTCGTTCGAAACGTGTGGCAGCCGCTACCCTTAACAAGCGTTTGATTGACTCTTTACAAGCGAATGATCCGTATGCAAAAATATTCACAATGGGCGATTTTAATGACAACCCTACAAACGCAAGTTTCAAGAAAGTACTCAAGTCCAAAAAGAACAAAGAATCGGTTGGACTCAAAGGATTGTACAATCCAATGGAAGGCTTTTTTAAGGCAGGCTTAGGGTCCAATGCCTACAGAGACGCCTGGAGTTTGTTTGATCAAATTTTAGTGACGCAGCCTTTACTAGAAGAAGATTTTTCTTCCTTTAGATTTTATAAGGCGGGCATCTTTAACAAGCAATTCCTAATAAGCAAAAAAGGACGTTATAAAGGGTATCCGTTTAGAAGCTTTTCGTATGGAGGGTTTACAGGAGGCTACAGCGATCACTTTCCAGTATATGTACACGTTATCAAGGAAGTGGAGTAAATCTATTTTCCTATATTCATAAAAAAAGCAGCCAATAGGCTGCTTTTTTTATAGGTGTTAGTTTGGCCAAACATTCCATGGAATTCTAGATAAAATCAAAATTAAGGCGATGGTATAAAAAATCGCGATGGTTTTGTATTTAGGTCCCGAGATTAATTTTTTCTTATGCTTGGAGTAGCCTATGGTAATCAAGGCAACGGCTAAAATATTAATGGTTGGATGTTCTACAAGATACAAGCGTATATTCGAATTCTTCATAACCTCTCCTACCCCTAAGTCACTCCACAAACCAAAACGCTCAGAAGTAAAGTATAATAACAGTCCAATAAGCAATTGAATGTGAGAAACAATCAATGTAAATAGTGAGACTCGAAATGCTTTTGCATCATAGTCTTTTTTTCCAAAGTAACCTGTAAGAGATTTAAAGACCGCCAATAGAAGTACCAGAAGTACTAAATAAGCCCAATAGGAATGTATTATTTTTATCATGGTATATGGTTTATAAGTTTCTACAAAAGTACAAGAATTTTAGGCATAAAAAAACCCTCACTAAGTGAGGGTTTTAATTGTATTTTATTTGGATTTAGTTTTGAATCCAAACACCCGCTTCTTTGATAAGAGAGCGATCTTCAGTTCCACTAGAACCGTCATAAATATTATAGGTTGTAATGTATTTTTGACCGTCCGCAGCAGATGGGTCTAAGTTATCTAACATAACACCCATTGCAGTGAACATCATTTCATCACTCCAACTAGAACCTCCGCCTGTTCTATTAAAGTTACCGTAGTTATCTAAGTTACCTGCAGCATCTTCAAAACCTGCTGTAGTTAAAAGCGTGCTCGCTACTACATCATAATCTGAATCTACCAACGTGTATCTAATAGTATTATCTGGTACCCATTGCGTTCCGTCATGACCAAACTGAAGAGATGTAGAAATGGTTGACTGGTGTGCCATCCATGCGCCATCCGTAAAAGTGTAAAGGTTTCCTCTTACTTGTGCTCCACTTGAACTTGAGTAATAAGCGTACGTTACAATTAGCTCTTCTTCTTCTTGTCCGTAAGGGAAGTTGATGGCTAAAAATGCAGGAAGATAACTATTTGGAGAAACAGAACTTGAGAAATTGTCAAATCTCCCTGGCTCTCCAGAACCTTCGCCCATAGAATCAAAATCCGCTGAACTTAAATAGTATACATTTTCTGCTAATTCCCAAGCACCACCAGAATACATATAATACGTTCCGTAACTTACAGCATCACCAGAAATTCCAATTGCTTTTACAGCAAAGTCTTGAACTCTCCACCTTGGAGAATCTGAATCTGTAGAGCTGTATTTAAGAGCGATATGAATAGTTTCTCCATCATAAGCAGAAAAATCAAAATCTTCAGATGTAGTCATACTACCGTAGATTGTTTTATCAAAACTCAATGCAGTCCATGTTGCTGATGCAACATCTCCACCCTCTATGTAATCGGTTGCAATTAAAATATCAATTAAACTCTCATCACCCAGAAAATCAATTTCTTGTGTAATCTGGAATAATAAATCAGACCCGTCTGATAAATCTACTTCTGGCGAAATCAACCATTCTTCATTCGCCTGAGCGCCTGAAGAAAAACCAGATCCTTGAACATTACTTGATCCTGTTGTCCAAGCGTCAAGAGATCCAGAAGCATCAATAAGTTCGAAATCATCAAAATTTGCTGGGAATGATGCTTGGTATAAATTTGTTAGACCAACATCTGGTGTGTCAATGTATTGGTCGTATTCAACCAAAAGAATTTGTCCTTCAGTCGCATCCATGATTTGTGCATCAAGAACGGCAGGAATTTCATCATTAGGATCTACATTTGGATAGAAACCAAAGGCATTACTTCCAGTTGCAGCGTAATCCGCATTTGAGAATTCATAAGAATCCGCGTACGTGTAATCACTTACACCATCCGCTGAACCTACATAAAGCTCATAGTTTACTGTTACCGAAGATCCATTGCCCCAATACTGAAAGGGAGCGATCGTTTGTAAGTAAGGTGCGATCATTGTTTTAGCATCATCAACCGATGAAAAAGAACCGAAACCTAATTCTAAAGCTTCATAATCTTCGTCTGTAAAGGTATATGTTGCGTCCCCTACGATAGGGTTGTCTTGTGCATCAATCTCTGCATTGATGTCTTCATTCGGGGCACATGCTGTAAACACGAACGCCGAAAGTGTCAATAAATAAATTATTTTTTTCATTTTCTTATTTTTTAGAAATTAATTTTTAATCCAAGACTGAATGTTCTTCCTGCTCCGTAATAAACCCCAGCTGTTTGAGCTGTTGAGCCAGTACCATCACGCGCATCTGAAATATATTCCGTATTCAAAACATTGTTCATTCTCGCTGATAATGATGCGTCAAACTGACCAAAACTAAATCCGTGGTTTAAGCCCATATCCAATAAACCATAAGCTGGTAATTCCCATGAATCTGATCTGTTAGTTTCATCATTTCTGTCGGTAATTCTGTAACTTGCATATAAGTCTCCCGCATAGTTATAATCAATATAAAGTGATGTTTTTTCCATCAACTTAAATTTAGATCCCAAAGCAAAAGTTGTTTGTGCAGCATCAGATACTTTTAAATCTTTTGCAAATACATTGATCGATTCAATAAGTTGTCCACCTTCATCAAATAAACTACCACTAGCATCATTTTTCCAATTCCAGTTTCCTAAAGAAGCCATCCCTGTCAACGTAATTGCATCTGTAGCTTTATAAACAAAATCAACCTCTACACCTGTATGTAAAGCATCAAGGCCAGCGATGTTGTAGTTGATACGTTCTCCTTGATTGTCTGGATCAAAGACGCTTCCAGTTAAAGATTTATCAATCCAAGTTGTGTAATACACATTCACATTTGCTGAAAATTTATCTCCTCTAACTCCATATCCTAGTTCTGCACTGAATACTTTTTCGTTTAATGCTTCTTCATTGAATTTCGTTGAACTGTCACTTTGGAAAACATTTCCGTCTAAGAAAGGTGCTTTTGAAAAGTATCCAATATTCACAAACACATTGTTTGTGTCATCGATGTTGTAGTTTGCACCCCCTTTAACACTGTATCCAAGGAAATCAACTTTATCTGATTCACGTGCTGGATCGGTAGGAGCATAATACATAAATTCTTCTTTACTGTATGTGGTATTAGATACCGCAGTTGCAACGAAGATTGATAAATCAGTACTTGGCGAGTATTCTGCTTGTGCAAAAAGACCGCCTCTCACTACTTTACCGTCATAATCTTTATTAAAACGATCGCCCACTTTTAAAGCTTGTCCAAACGTGTTTTCATCATCACTTTCGTTGATATAAAACTGACCTCCTAAAAGATCTGCAACTTCATACCAGTGAGACCCTACATAGTAACGTGCATCAATACCACCTGAAAGTACTAAATCATCAGAAAGGTTTGTTTTTAACGTTGATAATAATCCGTACCAGTTGTGTGAGTTTCTAGAAGCTGCAAAGATGTCTGAAGATCCAAGTGCGCCTCTATCTTTGTTTTCTTGTGCGATTTGATCAAAATCAATTGGTTGATCTACATCTCCTAAACGGTAGCTGTCATCATAAAATTTAGATCCACGTTGTCTTCTTCCTCCACCATTTCCAAATGAAGCATAAAGTGCTGTTGATACTGAAGTGTTGTCATTAACATCCCAATAGTGGTTTAAAGATATTTGTGGTTTGTGGTAAAAGTTATAAGATAAGTGTTCTACTTCTCCATTTCTGATTCCCCAGTCTGGGTTGAATCGTTTCCCCCCTTGTTCAGTAGCTCTGTTTTGAGCGATGGTACGTCTGTTGTAACGTTGACCATGCGTTTGTTTTGCTCCAAAAGCGGTGAATGAAAGTTTATGATTGTCATTTATTTGCTTAGACAAGTTAACGAAGTAATTGAAACCATCAAATTCAGTTCCGTCTACATATCCATCTCCAAAGATTTTAGCAAGGGATACTGTAGCAGCAAAACCATTATCCATTAATCCAGTTGAATACGTCATTCCATATTTTTGGTACCCGTCATTTGCAGTTCCCATTCGTACAGATCCACCAGCTTCAACATCTGTTGTTTTAGTTACAATATTGATTGTTCCACCAATAGAAGGTACAGCAACTCTTGAAGCTCCTAAACCTCTTTGTACTTGCATTGAGCTTGTAACATCTCCTAAACCAGCCCAGTTAGACCAGTAAAGTCTTCCGTTTTCCATGTCATTCACTGGAATTCCATTGATAAGTACCCCTACATTTTCAGAACTAAATCCACGTAAGTTGATACGTCCATCTCCGTAACCACCACCTGACTTAGTAGCATAGACTCCAGGAGTTGATTTTAAGATTTCTGGAAATTCTTGAGTTCCAAGTTTAAGCTCAATATCAGCCGCTTTAATAGTTGAAACCGCTACGGGGGTTTTTCTATCTACTGCAACAGAAGCAAAAAGCTGAACTTCTTCTAAGCCTAATTCACTGGCTTCAAGTGAAACTGAACCAAGGTCCATATTTCCTGAAAAAGAAATTGTTGTTGTTACATAGCCAACATAAGATATTGTAATCTCTCCTGTTGAACTTGAAGAAGTAATTGTAAAGTTTCCATCGAAATCAGAAGATACGCCATTGGACGTTCCTTTCTCTACAATAGTAGCTCCCGGTAAAGGTGCTTGCTGTCCACCATCGACGACAGTACCTGTAATTGTGCTTTGCGCAGCAACAGATAACGTACATACCATCAAGGCCAAAGATAAAAGTTGTTTAATCTTTTTCATGTTTTAGTTGTGTTTAATAATTAGTTAAATTAATTAACACAAAAGTAAGTATTAAAAGACGGATGCAGTTATCTTATTATTAACAATCTACATCTAATTGTTAATAAAAATTTAACAGTTATTTTCTAACTGTACTTCTTGTAGTGATTTAAAAGATTTACTGTGGAAGCATCATGGTTTGTGACTGAACCTGTATTAATTTCATCAAGAATTTTGGTCGCTAGTTGTTTACCCAACTCAACTCCAAATTGATCATAACTAAATACATTCCAAACCACTCCTTGAACAAATATTTTATGTTCGTACATCGCAATTAATTTTCCTAAGCTTTCCGGAGTTAGTTGCTTAATAAAAATGGTGTTGGTGGGTTTGTTGCCTTCAAATATTTTAAAAGGAACGATTTCTTCTGCTGTACCTTCTGCTTGTACCTCAGCTTCTGTTTTTCCATTTAACAAAGCTTCTGTTTGTGCGAAAAAGTTAGAAATCAGTTTGTCTTGATGGTCCTTATTACCATGTAAGGATTGTGTAAATCCAATAAAATCGGCTGGAATTAGTTTAGTCCCTTGGTGAATTAATTGAAAAAAGGCATGTTGAGAATTGGTGCCTGGCTCTCCCCAAACCAAATTTCCTGTTTGATACTCTACTTGCTTGCCAGATCGGTCGATACTTTTTCCATTACTTTCCATAATGGCTTGCTGAAGATAGGTTGCAAATTGATTTAAATATTGGGTGTAAGGGATGACCGCCTCACTTTCTGCTTTAAAGAAATTATTATACCAGATGCTTAGAAAAGCTAAAACGGTAGGGATATTATTTTCAAATTCTTCCTCTTTAAAATGCGTATCCATTTTATGAGCTCCTTCTAAAAGAGCCTCAAAATGATCGTATCCAACAGCCAAACTAATGCTTAGTCCTACAGCACTCCAAAGTGAAAAACGACCCCCTACCCAATCCCACATTGGGAAAATATTGGAAGCTTCAATTCCAAAGGCTTGTACCTTGGCAGTATTGGTAGACACGGCTACAAAATGCTTTGCGACATCTTCTTGGGTGGCATGTTGTAAAAACCATTCTCTAATTGTATTTGCATTGGAAAGGGTTTCTTGAGTGGTGAATGTTTTAGACACAATCACAAAAAGTGTGGTTTCTGGATTGAGGTTCTTTATGACCTCGTTGACGTGATCGCCATCAACATTACTCACAAAATGAGGCGTGAGATGGTTGCCATAAAAAGCCAAAGAATCTACAACCATGGCAGGCCCTAAATCAGAGCCTCCAATTCCAATGTTTACAATATCAGTAAACGCTTTGTTGGTGTATCCTTTTTTGGAACCATTAATAATGGCTTCCGAAAAGTTTTTTATTAAAGCTTTTGCTGCGTGAATTTCGGGAATCACATTTTCACCGTCTACTAAAACATTGGCGTCTTGAGGGGCTCTAAGTGCTGTATGAAGTACGGCTCTCCCTTCGGTATGGTTGATTATATCCCCTTCAAAATATTTTGAAATTGCATCCTTAAGTTGTAGCTCTTCAGCCAGTTCTTTAAAAAGAAGAATGGTTTCAGAATTGATTCTGTTTTTTGAAAAATCTACATAAAAATCTTCCCAATTTATAGTGAATTCATCCGCACGACCTGGGTTTTCAGCAAACCATGTTTTCATATGTGCATCCTTGACTGCTTCAAAGTGAACTTTTAATTTTGCCCAAGATTTTGTTTGCGTTGGATTTATTGATTGTAATGCCATTGGATAATTTTAAATATATAGAGTTAATTTATTGAATCGAGTTGTTGCTTCAAGGGTGCGATAAATTCCTCAAAATTAGATTTTAAATGTGCGGGTAATGCTTTAGCGTCCGGAAGTTTTTGACGAAATGGATCGACTTGTTTGCCATTTTTCCAAAAACGATAACATACGTGAGGGCCACCAGTATTTCCCGTCATACCTACTTTCCCAATTACATCGCCTTGTTTGACATAGTCTCCAACGTTTACCAAGCGTCTGCTCATGTGTAGATATTGTGTGCTGTAAGTTGCGTTATGTCTAATTTTCACATAGTTCCCATTCCCTCCTTTTCGTCTTGACTCTATGACGGTTCCGTTGGCGGTTGCTAAAATTGGTGTACCAATAGGAGCGGCAAAATCAGTGCCTTTATGAGGTTTGACGCGATTTCCGTAATAAGCAATCCTTCTTTTTAGATTGTATCTGGATGAAATACGACTGAACTGTAGCGGGGCTTTCAAAAAAGCTTTTCGCAAACTTTTGGTGTTTTCATCAAAATAGTCAGTATTATTTTTGGATGCTTCATTCATATAATTGAAGGCGTAAAATGACTCCCCTTTATGCTCAAAAAATGCAGCCTTGATGCTTTCAATCCCTGCATACACAGAGTCATCCACAAAACGTTGGTTGTAAATCACTTTAAAATTATCCCCCTTTTGAAGTCTCGAAAAATCAATGGTCCAAGCATAAATATCATCTGACATATCGTAAATCAATTGAGTAGGAAGTCCTTGATCCTCCATCGTTTCAGAAAGTGTACTTTCAATAAAGCCAAAGGTTTCCTTTTCAATGATTTTAACAGGTTTTCTTTCGATACTGGTAATAATTGAATCACAAAACTCAACAACTAAGTATTCGACTTTATTGGGTTGATATATAAAAACTAAAGGGGTCTTAACAGCTTCTTTTGAAAACAAAACCGTGTAGGGTTTTCCAATTCTGAGACGTCGGACATCAAAAACTTCTTTTGTTTTTTCGGCAATATGATGGATTTTCGGGTAAAACAACTGATGTTTTTCGAGAAGTACGCCAAAGCTATCTCCACTTCTAACGGTGTCATTTATAACCTGATAATTATTGAGGTTGTAGCCGAACTTAAAATTATCTGGCTCAAAGACTGTTTCTTCTATTTCAACATCGTCTAAGGAATCTTTTGAGCAACTTTTAATAACACTATAAAAACTGATTATAACAATTCCGTAAAGAAAAAATTTTACATTAAAATACTTTTTATACTTACTCCACGTCATGTCCCCAATTATCTTTTTCATCTTGGCTCCAAAGTTCTGGAAAAAATATTCTTTTTTGGTATTTTGGGTGCATATATTTTTGCCAATCGCTTCCACCGGTTGCTTCTCCATCGCCCTCTTTTCCTAAAATATAGTGCTTTGCAGCATTGTAATGAGCCATTACCCAGGTAACATTTACTGTATAGTCGTAGTGTCTCATGGCATCAATGAGGCTTTTATCTTTTTGGCTGTCAACCGAAAGTTCCTTAAAACGGGTCCATATATTTTTGGTGTTATAAACTTTCATAAAGGTTATAAATTCTTCTTTGTAACGATTTTCAAAGTTAGACAACAAGGGGGATTTACGACCTGTTTTGTAATCTTTCCCAGCAGCTTGCCAATATAGGTGTTCAAAGGCATGTTCAAAAGGGGTTTCTCTGTCTATATTGGAACGAAAACGCACGTCAATCAGGTTAATAAGCTCAGTTGAAGCGAATTCAATTTTACGGTATTGCGCACTTTGAAACCCACTCGCAGGGGTTAGGGTGTGTCTGAATTTATTGTATTGAGCAATATCCATCCCTTCTCTCATGATATTGAAAGAGGTGGTCAACATATCAAAATAACGACTGATTCTCATGAGTTTATCTTGAAAAAAAACAACTTCCAGTGAGGGTGCGTCAGCTACTTGTTTGATTTCCCAAAGAATCATTTTAAAAATTAATTCATTGATTTGATGATAGCCAATAAATACCATTTCATCTGGCAAGGTTGTACGTTGGATTTGTAATCCTAGCAACGCATCTGTATGGATATAGTCCCAATAGGTTATCGAATTACTGTGTAATAGTCCTTCCAAATGTACCTCACGATCTTGATCTATCGCGTGGTATTTATCATCAAGGAGGTTTAATAATTCTTCGGTTGTTGGTTTTTTTGTCATCGCTTATTATAATTGTATTTCAAAGGGGTGTTTTAGTCCTTTTAGAGCGTCTAAATCAGCTCTTAAAGAGCCGACACGTAAATCAGCTTTTATTTTCATTGGTATTTTATTCTCGTCAGCTGTTACCCACAAGGTTAAGCTTTCTTCTTCTTTGAAAACACGACCAGCCATCACATAGGGTCTGAATTTTATGCATTTAATTTTTCCAAACGGCGTATTAATAGTTTCTCGCCCTAAATATTTTAATTTGAATAAAAATATTTCACTGTCAAAAAAGATATTAAGTTCTACAACACCTCCTTCTTGAATGGTTTCTGTATCGTAATGATCTCTCAAATAATAGTATGCCGAAACCAAATCTTGGATGTTTTGATCTATATCTACAGTTGATTTTGTGTTTTCCTTCAAATCATTTATCAGGGCTTTATTTTGCACATAGTCAAAATCTACAATTCGATTTTTGGTATAGCCACCTTCGTCAATATTTCTAATAAACTTGTATGGCTGACCTGTTTGTTTGTCAAAATGACTTTCGTAATGATCTTCTACATTAAAAAACCATTTTACAGCACCAGTTGTCCAACCTTTTCCTACTACTTTATACACAGGTTTGTCATTGTAAGTAGTTTCAGAAATCTCAAGAGTTGCATTACCAGCTTTTACCCATCCGCTATAGCTAAGTTTAAATCGAAGCCATTCCCCTTCTTGAAAAGAAGAGGGCGCTTGAGCTCCTAAGAATTTAAAACCCATAAATATAAGGAAGATTAATACTGATTTTTTCATGGAAACCTATGATAGATAATTATTTCGAGATATTTTGATGTTTGTTACAAATTTGCAATTATTATTCCAAACTATAAAATGAATACCTCTTAAGTCTTAAATAATTTTTAAGCAACAAATCAATTCACAATTTGGAAGTTCTAAAACCAGTAACCAACATTGACATAAAAACCGGACTCCTTAGACCCCTCAGACCAGTTATACTTTAACTCGATAGGCCCGATAATTGTTTCCAACCCATACCCTATTGAATACCCTTCGTAAGAAGGGGATTCAAACCAATCGCTACTTAAAAAGATATCGTCGCCAATGTTTGCGAAATTAGCTGAAAAATTAATATGATGATTATTTAAAAACTCATAATCAAGTGTCGAATCTACTTTAACATAACTATTCCCATTCAACGAAAAATAATCGTAGCCATAAAACGTAGAATAGTTATTAAAATAATCAGAACCATACCCACCAAGTCCAAAATGAAGTGCCTTCGTGTTGCTGTTTCCAACTTTAAACCCACCTTCTGTGGTAATATTGATTGAGAGCTTGTCAACGATTGTAAAGGCTTTTGAAATTTTTGATTTAAAGATTGATAATTCATTAAAATCATCTCTAAGGGCTGAGGAACCAAAATAAAATTTAGAACTACCTTCAAAGAGAAAACCGCTAGTGGGAAATAACTCATTGTCGATGGTATCAATCTTTATTGAACCAAAAAGACTGTAATACTCTCCATCCTCAAACTTGTATTCTGGGGTGTCAAAAACAGTTAAAAATACATTGTCATTAGTAGTAATTTTCAAATCTTTTAACTCTATTCCTATTTTGAGTGCTAAGTCTTTTTTGATGAGAGTTTCAACAAAAAACTGGTGCGTAAATTCGCTAAAATTCATTTGAATTTTGTCGATATCTGGATCTACACTTTCACTGATTAGGGATCTTGGATTGGTGAAATTAGTAAACCCTATATATTTCGAATTAATACCAACGCTCCAATAAAACCCTTTGTCAATGTAATAATCGAAATTATAACGGGAATTATCCCCTAAAATAAAGTCTAACGATAATACATCGTTTTTGAGCAGCAATTGTTTTTTAGTCAAATTTAAAAGTGCTGCACTTTTGTACAACTGATCATAATGTGCTCCAAACTTTATGAAAGTAGTGTTTTTTGCTTCCGTAACTTTCGCACTAAAAACATAGCCTTCACCGTCGGGCGAGAATTTATATAAGAAACTGTCAAAATTATTGGTAGCTACTAAATTATTCACCCCTTTACTGAAGTTGTCAAAACTAATTGTTTCACCTGTTCTAAACCTGAGTTTTCCTCTTACATAAGAAGCAGTATATTTATTTAAACCAAAAATTGAAATATCATTAATTTTAATTTTCTGTATTTCAGGAATTTTAGCCTTTCTTTTTGTAAAGTTTTGAGCTTTAGCAATAATTTTTAATTCCTCTAGCTGAGAAGTTATTGCTGTTTGTCCTTTACGAATAATTTCAGCACCTTCTTTAAATGAAACAAGCGAATATTCAGAGACTTCAGGTTTGATATATATATCTGTTAATTTGGACTTACCGACCATCTCTTTAGCGACTCTAAAGTTGCTTATTTGAATCAAAATATTAGACACAGATTCCAATTTATTAATTGTCAGAAGATCATCTTGAACATCAACCCCAATAATAATGTCTAAATCTTTTGACTCTAAACCAAGGATGGGGTAATTATTTACGATCCCTCCATCCATTAATAATTTATTATCCAATCTTACTGGCTGATAAAGGGTTGGCAAGGCGCTACTCGCTGAAATTGCTTGTGCTAAATTTCCACGATCTAAAACAACTTCTTTCCCTGTTAACATGTCGGTTGCAATACAATAAAAAGGAATCGGAAGTTTACTAAAATCTTCAACTCCACTTACATCTAATGTTAATTTTGAAAGTAAATTGAATACGTTTTGTCCCCTCGAAATAGAAGAGGGTAATTGTATCTTAAAATTATTGAACGGGAGTGTAAGAGCATATTTTTCTGCGTTTTTTCGTTCATAAAACGTCCTGGATTTTCTTGGAACATCATCAGTGATTAGTAAATCAAAATCGGTGGCACTAATAATGGAGTCTATTTGTTTGCCAGTGTATCCAGTTGCATACAAGCCTCCCATAACAGCGCCCATACTTGTTCCTGCAACGTAATCAATACGAACACCTAAACTGTCTAATGTTTTTAGCACTCCTATATGTGCCAAACCTTTAGCACCACCTCCACTAAGAACCAAACCAACTCTTGGGTTTTTTCGCTCAGGTTCTTGGGAAAAACTCCAATGAAAAAGGAGTAGAAGAAATAAGATTAATAGGTTACGCATGGGGTTTATTTTGATAATAATTATAAATAATCTGAGCTTTTGACACTCCAACAACCTGTTCTAATTCGTCCAATGCTGCAAAAGAAACACGTTGTACAGACTTGAATTTTTTTAATAACTCTAGAATTGTTTTGTCACCAATACCAGCAATTGATTCCAGTTCTGAATTTAAGGCCGTTTTACTTCGTTTGTTTCTGTGGTGTTCAATTCCAAATCGATGTGCTTCATTTCTAAGTTGCTGAATAATTTTCAGGGTTTCGCTTTTTTTGTCTAAATATAAGGGAATTGGATCATTTGGATAGAACAATTCTTCTAAACGTTTTGCAATTCCAATGATCGCAATTTCTCCACGAAGCTCTAAATCGTCCAAACTTTTTAAAGCCGCAGAGAGTTGCCCTTTTCCTCCATCAATGATTATTAATTGTGGTAAGGGCTGTTTTTCATCAAGTAAACGTTTATAACGTCGATAAACCACCTCGGTCATGGAAGCATAATCATCGGGCCCTTCAACAGTTTTAATATTAAAATGACGGTATTCTTTTTTACTCGGCTTTCCATTTTTAAAAACAACGCAAGCAGCAACGGGGTGTGTTCCCTGAATATTAGAATTATCAAAACATTCAATATGCGTTGGGGCCTCCGAAAGCCTCAAGTCTGATTTCATCTGTGCCATGATTCGCTCCACATGACGGTCAGGATCTGTTATTTTAACTTGCTTTAATTGTTCCAAACGTTGGTACTTCGCATTACGTAACGAAAGATCAATAAGCTGCTTTTTATCTCCTACTTTAGGAACCGTAATTCTGAAATCTGCTCCTAAATTAACTTCAAATGGAACATAAATATCCTTGGACTCAAGTGCAAAGCGTTGACGCATTTCAGTAATAGCAAGTTCTAAGAGCGCTTGATCACTTTCTTGAAGTTTCTTTTTTAGTTCCATGGTATGAGAGCGAATGATGGCTCCATAAGATAGTTGTAAAAAATTGACGTACGCATAACTTTCATCGCTTACTATTGTAAATACATCCACATTGCTAATTTTAGGATTCACAATGGTTGATTTTGCCTGATAGTTCTCGAGAATGAGTAATTTTTCTTTTAGAGATTGTGCCGCCTCAAACTCTAAGTTTTCTGCAAAAGTTTTCATTTGGGACTTAAAAACCGAAATTGAATTTTTAAAATTTCCTTTCAGTATTTCACGAATCGTAGCAATATTCTCCAAATAAGAGACCTCAGCTTCTTTGGCTTCACAAGCCCCTTTACAGTTCCCTAAATGATATTCTAAACATACTTTATATTTTTGATTGTGAATTTTTTCTTTCGATAAATCATATTTACACGTACGAAGTGGAAACAAGCCTTTAATAAGGTCTAATAGAGTATATACAGTTTTAATACTGGTGTAAGGCCCAAAGTATTCGGACCCATCTTTAATCATGCGACGGGTTTGGAACACTCTCGGGAAAGGTTCTTTTTTAATGCAAATCCAAGGGTAGGATTTATCATCTTTTAAGAGCACATTATACCGAGGTTGGTATTTTTTAATAAGATTATTTTCTAGCAATAAGGCATCCGTTTCTGTCTCTACAACAATGTGCTTGATTTCAACAATTTTTTTAACAAGTACATTTGTTTTTCCGTAGTCATGAACTTTATTAAAATAGGAACGAACCCGGTTTTTTAAATTTTTTGCTTTGCCAACATAAATAACCACACCTGCAGTGTCATAAAACTGATAGACACCAGGCGTATTGGGTAAGGTTTTTAGTTGAAGTTCAATATTCGAATTACTCATTAATTCAAAGATAATTAATTCCAACGATTGTAAAAATTGAATTTGCATTTTTAGTATCTTGCAGAGGATTAACCTGTCTAATATCATGAACATTGTAATATTATCGCGCAATAAAGATTTGTACTCAACGCAAAGACTCGTTGAAGAAGGGCAGCGGCGGAATCACCAAGTAGAAGTGATTGACCCTTTGAACTGCGATTTGATTATTGAAAAGGAAAAACCAACAGTTTTATATAACGATAGATATCTAGACGATGTGGACGCTATCATTCCGCGTATTGGTGCTTCGGTGACATATTATGGGTGTGCGGTGGTCAGACAGTTTGAAATGATGAATGTATTTTCGACCGTTTCTTCAGATGCTATTATCCGATCTAGAGATAAACTGAGAAGCTTTCAACACCTTTCCAAAGCGGGCATCGATATGCCAAAAACCGTATTTACCAATTATTCTTTTGATGTAGAAAAAGTGATTGCTCACGTCGGAGGCACTCCTGTTGTTATCAAATTACTAGAAGGTACACAAGGAATTGGCGTGGTATTGGCAGAAACCAAAAATGCTGCTGAATCGGTACTAGAAGCTTTTAACGGATTGGAGGCGAGAGCACTCGTACAAGAATATATTGCGGAGTCTAATGGCAGCGATTTACGGGCATTAATTGTAGATAATCAGGTTCTTGGTGCTATGAAACGTCAAGGAAAAGAAGGTGAATTTAGATCTAATCTTCACAGAGGAGGAACCTACTCGTATCACAAACTTAGCGAAGAAGAAAGCAAGCTTGCTTTGAAGGCGGCTCAAAAATTGAAATTACCAATTTGTGGTGTTGATATTTTACAATCGAACCGTGGACCTTTAATAATGGAAATCAATTCGACTCCTGGACTTGAAGGAATTGAAGGAGCTTCAGAAAAAAATATTGCACAAGCTATTATTACTTATATCGAAAGAAATAGACGCTTATAATGAGAGGAGTATTTATATTTCAACAAAAATCATAGAGTGAAAAAATCAGTATTAAGATTAAAATATAAAACACTTAGAAAGGAAATAAACTTAAAAAAGAGGGATGACTTGAGTCTTCAAATCGCAAATTCAGTCCTTAAACTTCCAATATGGGAACATTCATTTTTTCATATATTTTTGACAATTGAGTCCTTAAATGAAGTCCTCACAGAGCCTATTATGTCGATTCTTTCAGGTAAAGATAAGCATATTGTGGTGTCTAAAAGCGATTTTGAAACTCGAACCATGTCACATGTACTACTGCAAGATAATACTATTTTAAAACCAAACTCTTGGAATATTCCAGAACCCGAGAACGGAATCTCAATAAGCGACAAACAAATAGAGGTGGTTTTTATTCCACTCGTTGCTTTTGATGAAAAAGGGAATCGTGTTGGTTATGGAAAAGGGTTTTATGATGGGTTTCTAAAAAAATGTTCAGAAGATACTATAAAAATTGGACTGTCATTTTTTGGTGCTGAAATCTTCATAGATGATATCGAACCGCATGACATGCCCTTAGATTTTTGTGTTACTCCAAATAAAACATATACTTTTTAGGTCGTTGAGGATTTTGGAAATACTTGTTTATTAAACACCAAAAGTAACCCAACTCCTGTGCTAATCGCCATGTCAGCAACATTAAAAACAGGGTCGAAAAAAGAAAAATAATTCCCTCCAAAAAATGGAATCCACTCTGGAAAATAGCCTCTCAATAAGGGGAAATAAAGCATATCAACAACTTTTCCATGAAAGAGATTTCCATAGCTTTCAGAAGTGAATATGGTCGCTGTTTGCCCTAAACTTTCGTCGAAAAGAATGCCATAAAAAACAGAGTCAATAATGTTTCCTAACGCTCCCGAAAAAACCAACGCAAGTGCAAAAGTTAATATCTTAGAAGTGTTCTTGATGAGGCTTTGATAAAGCCAATAGCCAATTCCGCAGACAGCAAAAATTCTAAAAATTGTTAAAAACAACTTGGCACTAGAATCCGAAATAAAAGAAGAAATATCACTGAGTTTTGCACCCCATGCCATGCCTTCGTTTTCTATAAAGTAAATTCTAAACCACTCAAATACTTTAAACTCTTGACCTAGTTCAAAGTGTGTTTTGATATATATTTTTGAGGTCTGATCTATAAGAAGAATCAACGCAATTAATAAAAATGTCTGTTTTTTAGACATTTTATTTTTGCATGTTCTTTGCCTCAATACTTAAAGTAGCGTGTGGAACCAATTCCAAACGTTTTTTGTTGATGAGTTTTTTTGTCACTCTACAAACACCATACGTCTTATTTTCAATTCTGTTTAAGGCGTTTTTTAGGTCTCTAATAAACTTCTCTTGACGGATAGCCAATTGTGAATTTGATTCTTTACTCATCACTTGACTGCCTTCATCAAAAGCTTTAAAGGTAGGTGATGTATCTTCAGTACCGTTGTTTAAATCATTCATGTAAGCACTTTTAATGAGATCTAAATCGTGCTGCGCTTTGTCAATTTTTTTTAAAATGAGCGCTTTGAATTCTTTTAAATCGTTATCCGAGTATCTGCTTGTATTTTCAATAGACATAATTATATGGATTTTTGGATATGCAACTTGGTATTAATAGCATCAAATGAAATGTCAACACCAGTATCTAGTTGCGCTACTAAGTGTAGCTCTTCCGTTAATGTTTCTAGTTTAATATATTCTAAATTTTGTTTTATAGCGTTCTCAATAGCAACTTCTGATTGTAAATAAACCTCAATTCGATCAGTGAGTTCGAATCCAGAATCTTTTCTTAAATTTTGAATTCTATTGACTAATTCTCTAGCTATTCCTTCCTCTTTCAAAGCCTCCGAAATAGTAACATCCAAAGCAACCGTTACAGCTCCTTGATTGGCCACTAACCATCCTTCGATATCTTGAGAAGTAATCTCTACATCATTGCGCTCCAAATTAATACTTTTTCCATTAATCTCAATACCTAACTCTCCTTTTTCTTCAATTTGCTTAATGTCTTCAGGTTTCAAATTTTGAATGGCATTGGCAATTAGTTTCATATCCTTTCCAAATCGAGGCCCCAAGGCTTTAAAATTTGGCTTGATTTGTTTCACTAAAATATCGCTAGCATCTTCTAATAGCTCAACTTCTTTTACATTAACTTCATGTTTTACTAAATCCGCAACTGCTAAAATATCTTCTTTATGAGTGGTGGAATTCACCGGAATCATGATTTTTTGTAAAGGCTGTCTGACTTTAATTTTTTCTTTTGCTCGTAAGGACAACACTAATGATGAAATTGTTTGCGCTTGCTCCATTTTACGTTCTAAATTTTTATCAATTAGAGCCGCCTGCACAGATGAGAAATCTGCTAAGTGAACACTTTCAAATGTTTCTTTATTTGTAGCCGAATTTAGATCTAAATACAAACGATCCATAAAAAATGGGGCTATTGGCGCTCCAAGCTTTGCAATGGTTACCATGCAAGTATACAAGGTTTGATATGCTGATATTTTATCGGTTTCATACTCCCCTTTCCAGAAGCGTCTTCTGCTAAGGCGAACATACCAGTTGCTTAAATACTCTTGTGTAAACTCAGAGATAACACGGGCTGCTTTCGTAGGCTCATAGTCCGCGTAATAGGCATCTACTTTTTCAACTAAAGAATTTAGTTCTGAAAGGATCCAACGGTCAATTTCAGGACGGTCTTGGCTTGAAATATCTGCCTCGGCATAACTAAATTTATCAATATTTGCATAAAGAGTAAAAAAGGAATACGTATTATACAAGGTTCCGAAAAACTTTCGTTTCACTTCTTCAATACCTTCTACATCAAATTTTAAATTATCCCACGGGTTGGCATTGCTAATCATATACCAACGCGTTGCATCAGCGCCGTAAGTAGATAAGGTTTCGAAAGGATCGGTTGCATTGCCCAAACGTTTGGACATTTTCTGTCCGTTTTTATCTAAGACTAAGCCGTTTGAAACAACGTTTTTATAAGCTACAGAATCAAAAACCATGGTTGCAATGGCATGAAGTGTATAAAACCATCCCCGTGTTTGATCGACTCCTTCTGCGATAAAATCTGCTGGAAAGGCTTTATTGTCATCAATAAGGTCTTTGTTTTCAAATGGATAATGCCATTGAGCATACGGCATGCTTCCAGAGTCAAACCATACATCAATTAAATCGCTTTCGCGGTGCATTGGTTTTCCAGAAGGCGATACCAATGTAATGGTATCCACAATGTTTTTATGCAAATCAATTTTGGAGTAATTTTCAAGCGACTGATCTCCAACAATAAAATCTTCAAAAATATCATTTTCCAAAACTCCTGCTTGGACTGCTTTTTGCATTTCTGATTTGAGTTCTTCCACAGACCCAATACAGATTTCTTCTTTTCCATCTTCTGTCCGCCATATTGGAAGTGGTATTCCCCAATAACGTGAGCGTGATAAATTCCAATCGTTTGCATTTGCTAACCAATTTCCAAAACGACCTTCGCCTGTACTTTTTGGTTTCCAATTAATCGTTTGATTAAGGTCAAACATGCGGTCCTTAACGTCTGTGATTTTAATAAACCAAGAATCTAACGGATAGTATAAAATAGGCTTATCTGTTCTCCAACAATTTGGATAACTGTGCTTATATTTCTCAACCTTAAAGGCTTTGTTTTCAGTTTTTAACTTAATTGCCAGCTCTACATCAACAGATTTTTCGGGTGCTTCGCCTTCTGGGTAGTATTCGTTTTTAACAAATCGCCCTGCAAACTCTCCCATTTCAGGTCTGAATCGGCCTTGTAAATCCACAAGGGGAACTAGATTGTCATCTGCATCTTTTACCAATAATGGAGGAATTTCTGGGGTTGCTTGTTTGGCAACTAGTGCATCATCCGCTCCAAATGTTGGGGCTGTGTGTACTATTCCCGTTCCATCTTCAGTGGTTACAAAATCTCCAGAGATAATTCTGAAGGCATCTTGAGGATTGTCATTTGGCAGGGCATATTCTAACAATTGCTCATAGGAAATCCCTACAAGGTCTTTTCCTGTAAACGATTTTACAACAAAAAACGGAATGCTTTTATTTGAAGACTGGTAACCTTCCAATCCTTCTACATTTTCTACTTCTTTAAATTTTCCGTTAAATTGTTTTCCAACCAAAGCTTTTGCAACTACTACATTAGTAGCTTCAAACGTATATTGATTATAGGTTTTTATAAGAACATATTCAATTTTTGAACCTACAGTTAAAGCTGTATTACTTGGCAAAGTCCAAGGAGTTGTCGTCCATGCTAAAAACAAAACAGGTCCTTCATTCTGTAAAAATTCTGGAAGTGATGTTTCTATTGCTTTAAATTGCGCCACAATGGTTGTGTCCGTGACATCTTGATAGGTGCCTGGTTGATTCAGCTCGTGAGAGCTTAAGCCCGTCCCTGCTTTTGGCGAATACGGTTGAATTGTATAGCCTTTATAAATAAGGTTCTTATTGTAAATTTGTTTTAGAAGCCACCAAACACTTTCCATGTATTTTGGATCGTAAGTAACATAGGGATCGTCCATATTAACCCAATACCCCATTTTTTGTGTAAGGTCATTCCATATATCTGTATAGCGCATTACTGCTGTTCTACAGGCGGCATTGTAATCTTCCACAGAAATGGTTTTACCGATGTCCTCTTTTGTAATTCCTAATTCTTTTTCAACGCCCAGTTCAATAGGAAGTCCATGTGTATCCCAGCCCGCTTTACGGTTTACTTGAAACCCTTTCATGGTTTTGTAGCGTGGAAAAATATCTTTTATAGCACGTGCCAAAACATGATGTACGCCAGGTAATCCATTGGCGGATGGAGGGCCTTCAAAAAACACATAAGGAGGTTTCCCTTCTCTAGAAGTAATGCTTTTATCAAAAATATCATGGTCCTCCCAAAACTTCAGCATCTGGTCTGCTACGTTTGGTAAGTTAAGTCCTTTATACTCAGGAAATGTCGCGCTCATTATTCATTGCTATTAAGGTCGCAAAATTAAGAAATTTAAATAAAAAGCCACCGAATAACGCAGGTCATTTTGAGTTTAGTAATAATTCTTAAACTTATAGGTTTGATTTTAGCTGTACGAGTCCCCTAAATACTATTTTTTTTAGTAATATTACAAGAACGAATCCTACCTATGTTAACTACATTTTTAAAAAGCATCTCTTATATTTTACACCCCTTACTCATGCCATGGATGGGTGCGGTGTATTTTTTTACAGTAACTCCGCTTCAATACCACCCATTTAAAATCAGTTTCTGGTTGCTTTCAATCATCCTTTGGAGTGTTGTAGTACCACTATTTTTGTATTTTATTTTAAATAAATTCAAGCTTGTCCATTCCATTGACCTAAAAACTTCGAAAGAACGTATTTGGCCCTTACTACTGAACGGTATTATACTGGGATATTTAAGTTTTATAATTTTATCAGAACCGATATGTGTTGAATTACACTATTTTTTTTTAGGGGCTGTGATGACTGCAGTTTTAGGAACGATTTTAGCTGTTTTAAAATTCAAAACAAGTATTCACATGATGAGTACAGGGGGTGCATTCATTTTTATGGCTCTGGTTAATTTGCATTATGGCTATTCTTTTAGCAATGCTTTTGCCCTCTTTGTAATTGTAATGGGAGCCATGGCGAGTTCACGATTGCATTTAAATGCACACACTGTCAAAGAACTTGTAGCAGGCCTTTTTGTTGGCGTAGTCCCTCAACTTTTAGTGTATAATCACTGGCTATAAGAGATAGAAGATAAGACCTATTTTCAATGCATTCATATCGATAGACTGTGCGCTTGTAGATGAAATAGAGTCAAAAATTGGATTTAGGCCATAATAGATATATCCATTCCACGTATTATACCCAACGCTCATAGTTAATCCGTATTGCCAAGGATTTAACCCAGACAGGTTGCTGTGTGTTTCATCCCTTGGCGCTCCTTTATATACAGATTTTGAAGCCAATACATACCCTAATTTAAGGCCTGCATAAATCCGCCAAAACTTATAAGTTTCAGAGTTAGACGTACGCCAACGAAACTCAAAGGGTATTTCTAAAAGGTGTTGAGAAAAATTATTTTTGGAGAAATCAATGTCTTCCAAAATAGTGTAGGAAGTGGGATTCGAAGCACTAATCCTAATGTTTTGATTAAAGGAATTAATGGAAAACCCCAGTCCTAATCCAAGGGCTATATTGCGTTGTTTGTTGATAGGAAAGTCTCTAATAACACCAAAATGAAACCCCGTGGAAAAACTACTTTGAGACACTCCATTCGGTAAATTCATAAGGGCATTATAAGTAACTCCAATATAAATTTGGTCTTCTCTATACAGACTGTCCAATTCAGTTACGTTGATAGATTGGGCAAAAACACCGACACAAAAGTTGTAAAAAAAGAATAAAAATACACGAAATCTCATAAGGGATGGCCTTGATTTATGACACTAAATTAAATAAAAAAAGGCATTCTAAGTAGAATGCCTTTTAAATGTTTTAAAGTACTTTTTTATTTGATGTTATTCAACGCATCACCAACACCAGTAGTATAATTGATCTTGAGTGCGTTTACTTTTCTAAGTTCTTGTTTGACGTCTCCTACGATTCCCATATTGGCATCTTTATCAACTTTAAGGGCAACGGTAAGAAATGGAATTAATTCCTCTCTTAAAGCAGCTCTTTCAGCACCGATAAATGCACCTACTTCAGAAAGTTCTGCAAATTGATCGTTGAGTTGAATTCTAGATTCTGTTCCATATTTTTCAAAGCCAGCACTTGGTTTTCCCATGTAAATATAACTTACTGGGTTTTTCTTATCAAGTTTTTCAACTTGGTTGGCAACAGGAAGTGCGTTCTTGATTTTGAGAGAATTTTCACGCATCACGGTAGCTACCATAAAAAAGAACAGCAACATAAATACAATATCTGGAAGCGAGGCCGTTGAAATGGCTGGTGTACCTCCGTCAGATTTCTTTTTAAATTTTGACATTTTGTTTCTTTACTTTTTTAGTTAAACTACTGAACTTCAGAAAGCTTCTGAGGAAACTCTACTTTTATCTGATTGATCACTTCTTTCAACTTTGTTTTGTTTCCTACAAAGCGAGCATCTTTATAGTTTTTTTGCATTTCTACAAAATTCATATCTGTAAATCCTTGTGGAGGTCCTACTTCAAGTGCTCTTCTATTTCGAAGTACATTATAAGCTGCTACCAATTCATTTTGAACTGATATATACGTTGCATAGGTAGTTTCTCTATCGTTCTTTAACGATATAATTGCTTTATCTGGATTATCTGATGAAGATGAGTTTTTTACCCCTTTACAATAGGTACAAGTTCCATCGCCATTATTATCTAAAAACTCGATAGCCGCAGCTCTCAAATCTTTGATTTCCATCAATTCTTCCTCTACAAGCAATTGATCCTTACCATTCAAGAGTACTGTGAAAATATTCCTTTGCTTAATGATTGGCGGCTCAACATCTTCTTCCATAGGTGGAAGTTTACGGTTGAGTCCAGAATCCTTTTCTATGGTTGTTGTGACCAAGAAAAATATTAACAATAAGAAGGCTATGTCGGCCATTGAGCCAGCATTCACTTCAGGTGCAGATCGCTTAGCCATATTATTTTACCATTTTTTTGATTCCAAATCCTAACATGATTCCACCAGCAATTAATGCTAATAGGTAGAATAAGTATAAACCAGCACCTATTAACTTTGATCCACTTGCAGAGAGCATGTTACCATCTTTAAGGGGTGTTTCCACGCCGTTGGCAAAACCATAGTAGCAAAGCAAGCTTAGAACTGCAAAAGCAGCAACACCTATAAGAGTGTTTTTCAATCCTGCAGTATTTGAAGCTAAGTTGAGTACTGAAAAAACCAATACAATAAGGACTGCAATCGCTAGGACAATATAAGACACATACATAAACATGTTTACAGTTCCGCTCCCTTCGCCAGCTCTTATCTGATCATTTCCAGTAGATATAATATCTCCAAGAAAATAGATTGAAATCACACCGATGACAATAGCTACAATTTTCAATAATTTTTGTAAATCCATAATTATCTAATTTAGTATTGAGGTGTTATTATTTTTTGTTTTTAACCAATATATCCATTAATGATATAGAGGAATCTTCCATGTCGTTTACGATGCTGTCTATTTTAGCAATGATGTAGTTATAAAAGACTTGTAATATAATTGCAACAACCAGTCCAAATACCGTTGTTAAAAGTGCTACTTTAATACCACCAGCAACAAGTGATGGTTGCATATCTCCAGCTTCTTCAATTTTATCAAAGGCTTGAATCATTCCGATTACAGTTCCCATGAATCCTAACATTGGTGCTAAAGCTATAAATAATGAAATCCAAGATACATTTTTCTCTAACTGTCCCATTTGAACACCACCATAAGCTACCACTGCTTTTTCTGCGGAGTCTAAATCTTCGTTAGCACGGTCTAATCCTTGGTAAAATATGGATGCGATAGGGCCTTTTGTGTTTCTACAAACTTCCTTAGCAGCATCTAAACCACCTGAAGCTAATGCACCCTCTACCTGGTCAATTAATTTTTTTGAGTTTGTAGTTGAAAGGTTTAAGAAAATAATTCTTTCAATTGCAATTGCAAGTCCTAAAATAAGACATAACAAAACGATCCCCATAAATCCAGGACCACCTTCAATAAATCTGTTTTTTAGTTCTTGGTGAAACCCGATAGATTCTTCTGCACTGTCTGAAGCAGCTTCTTCTTGAACTGGACTTACAATAGTAGTTGTAAGAGAGTTCATGTTAATGTTCGTGTATGAAGTTGCACTTACAGACCCGAATGCCATTACAAATGCAATAGCTAGAATTGGAATTAATCTTTTCATTGTTCTATGTTGTTGATTTTTATTAAAATATTAGTGTTTCTACAAGATGTTAAAGATATAAAAAAAATGTAATTACCAAAATAAAAATGACAAAACTCGATAAATTTTTAGTTGAAAATCTTAATACTAATTTCAAAAAGAAAGTGATTCTTTGTCAACTAAAAAGCCTAAGTCATTAACACAAAGGTATTTGCAGAGAGGAAGGGATTCGAACCCTCGATACGTTGCCGTATACACGCTTTCCAAGCGTGCGCCTTAAGCCACTCGGCCACCTCTCTAATTTGCTTTTTTTAGCAGCCCAAATAAAGAAAAAATAGTTTGATTGATGAAATTTTTAAGGCCTAATTTTAGGATATTTCTCCACGAAGACTTGTTTCAAAAACTGTTTTAAACATGTTTTTTGGCGTTTCAAGACCCAGCATGAACATTAATTTTGTGATTGCAGACTCCGTTGTCATGTCCTTTCCAGAAATAGCACCTAACTTTTCGAGAAGTTTTCCAGTTTGATATTTATTCATATGCACACTCCCCCCAGCACATTGGGTGACATTAATAACAAAGACGCCTTTAAATAAAGCCCTTTCAATGGCTTCTAAAAACCAGTCTTCTGTAGTGGCATTACCACTCCCATAAGTTTCAATTACAACCGCTTTGAGCCCTGGAATTTCTAAAATCGATTTTAAGATAATTGGTGTAATCCCTGGAAATAATTTTACAAGGACAATATTTGTGTCCATATGTTTATGAACAACCAATCGAGCCTGTGAATAATTTTTATGCAACAACTCATGATTAACCTTTAAATGTACTCCAGAAGTAATGAGTGCTGGAAAATTTAAGGAAGCAAACGCCTGAAAATGTTCCGCATTAATTTTGGTGGTACGATTTCCTCTATATAGCTTATACTCAAAATACAGTCCGACTTCCTTAATCACGGGTGTGTTGTTGTTTTGCAGTGCTGCAATCTGAATGGACGTGATTAAATTTTCTTTGGCATCTGTTCGCAAATCACCAATTGGCAATTGTGACCCCGTAAGGATGACTGGTTTTGCAAGATTTTCCAGCATAAAACTAAGTGCTGAAGCGGTGTAACTCATCGTATCACTACCGTGAAGCACGACAAAACCATCGTGAGACAGGTAGTTTTCTTCTATAATTGTGGCAATTGCAATCCAGTGAGATGGATTCATATTGGAAGAATCTATTGGCGTTTCAAAAGAAACGGTGTCAATGTCACAATCTAATAAATTTAGTTCTGGAATTTTTTCTATAAGAGAGGCAAAGTCAAATGCCTGTAAGGTTGCTGTAATTGGATCTTTAATCATTCCAATAGTTCCACCTGTATAAATTAATAGTATTTGAGGTTTCATTTGATTTATAGTTTAAAGACAGCCTTTGAGTTCTGAGTCGTAATCTCTGCAATATAGTCTTTTGAAACTCCATAAATATCAGACAATTTTTCTAGAACATTCAAAATATAACTACTTTCATTACGCTTCCCTCTGTAAGGTACTGGTGACAAGTAGGGAGCATCTGTTTCTAAAACAATATGCTTTAAATCGATTTGATTCAAAAATTGATCAATCTTCCCATTTTTAAAAGTCACCACACCTCCAATTCCAAGTTTCATATTGTACGAAATTGCTAGCTGTGCCTGTTCTAAGTTCCCCGTAAAACAATGAAAAATTCCAAATAAATCAGATCCTTTTTCTTCATCTAAGATTTCAAAAACTTCATCAAAAGCGTCTCGACAGTGAATGACAATTGGCAACTTATATTGTTTGGCAAGTTGGATTTGAGCTCTAAACATATCTTGCTGTGCTTTTAACATGCTTTGATCCCAGAACAAATCAATACCGATTTCTCCAATAGCAATAAATTTTCGGGCTTCCAATTGTTTTTTAACATGCGACAATTCTTCTAAGTAATTATCTTTAACATGCGTTGGGTGTACCCCCATCATCAAAAACATGTTTTCTGGGTAGCTGTTTTGGAGTGCATACATGGCATCTGTGTAGGTGGAATCGATCGCAGGAATGAAAAATCGGGTAACGCCTGCGTCCAATGCACGCTCAATAACTTCGGCTCGATCGGCATCAAATGCTTCGCTATATAGGTGGGTGTGTGTATCTGTGATTATCATAGTGCAAAAGTAAGATTTTGAATAGTATCTTTGTTAAAAATAATTTACTTTGAAAACACTCCCTATGTCTTTGTCTGAATTTTTATTAAACAAGTCTTATTTTAAGATAAAGATGCACCCTATTGCATCCAATCATTTTAAAATTATATCAAAAGTTAATGGTGTAAAAGGGTTATTCATTTTAGACACTGGTGCTTCCACAACCTTTGTAGACCTAAAGCTTGAAGATAAATTTAAACTCACATCGCACCCCTCAGTCGTTAAGGCCAGTGGTGCAGGTCGTGATAAGATTGATACGCTGATATCCAAAAACAATACACTCTCAATTGGTGGATGGATAAAAACTCGTTTTCCAATCGCATTGATAGATTTGAGTTATGTGAATGATGCGTTTGAATCTATAAATACTTCTCCAGTTGATGGCATTATTGGAGCAGACATCCTTAAAAAAGGGTTTGCAGTCATTGATTATGAAAAACGCTATCTGTATTTGAAACACTCATAATAAGAGACTGAATATAGTTTATAAAAAATCCCGCAGTTGCGGGATTTTAAATTTTAAAAAGTGGAACTATTATTCTTGCACTATAAAGGTAATGGGCAAGGTGTAGGGAACGATCACTGCCCTTCCTCTTTGACGGCCTGGTTTCATTTTTGGCAACAAATTAATCACACGTGCCGCTTCTTTTTCTAATCGAGGGTGGGGTGCTCTAGAGCGGACTCCTGTTACATTTCCTTTTTTATCAATTTTAAAGACCACGCTAATCTTTTGTTTTCCGGTCAAGCCCAAGTCGTTCGCAAGGTCAGTGTTGAATTTTCGTTGCACAAATTTTGCGATTTTGTCGGACATACATTTTCGTTTTTGAGCATTTGTACCTTTTTCACACCCAGGGTATTCAGGTACATTTTCAATCACTGAGAAAGGAACTTCGACATCTTCATAAATCTCTTCTACCACAACTTCATCCACTTCAACAATCTCTTCTGTTTGATCCGTTTCTGTAGATTCAATAACTGTTTCTTCGATCTCTACTTCATCCTCTACAATTTCAATAACCTGAGGTGCAACTGCTGGTGGGGGTGGGGGTGGTGGGGGTAATTTAAGATCAATAATTGGAATTTCTTCTTCGTTCTCTTGCTCTAGATTTAGAGAACCTATATCAATAGCAGCTTTATCATATGACTTATAATTGATAGACTGATACGTAATGAATAGCATTAAAACTAAACCGAGTGCAAAATAGATGGAACTATTTCGGCCGACATTAGCTTTCATGTTTTTCTTTGGCAATCGTTTTTGGGAGTCGTCTGGGGGCGATTTCATAATGATATGATTTAAGGGTTATAAATTTATATACCACAATAAACATACCAAAAAATCCCGCCGAGGCAGGATTTATATAATTTCACACTGTTAAAGAAGCTTAGTCTTGAACTTGAAACGTAATAGGTAAAGAATAAGGAACAACCACTGCTTTTCCACGTTGACGTCCTGGTTTCATTTTTGGCAACATATTGATTACACGCGCTGCTTCTTTCTCTAATCTTGGGTGAGGCGCTCTTGAGCGGACACCCGTTACATTTCCTTTTTTATCAATTTTAAAGATCACACTAATACGTTGTCTTCCTGACAGTCCTAAGTCTCCTGCTAAATCTGTATTAAATTTGCGTTGTACAAATTTTGCAATTTTAGCAGACATACATTTACGTTTTTCAGCGTTGGAACCTTTTTCACACCCAGGATATTCAGGTACATTTTCAATTACTGAGAAAGGAACTTCGACATCTTCATAAATCTCTTCAACTTCAATTTCTTCAACTTCAATTTCTTCCTCTTGATCCGTTTCTGTAGATTCAATAACCGTTTCTTCAATTTCTTCTTCGTCTTCGACAATTTCAATTACCTCGGGTGCCGCTGGTGGCGGTGGCGGTGGCGGTGGCGGTGTTAATTGATCTATTAAAGGAATTTCTTCATCGAGTTCTGCGTCTAAATCTAACTTCCCAATATCAATTGACGACTTGTCATAAGTCTTGTGGTTAAGGGCACTGTATGTTAAAAACAACATAAGTGCTAAACCAACTGCGAAATAGAGGGATGCATTCTTACTGACGTCTGCGTTTGAGTTTTTCTTTAATTCCATTTTTGGTGTTATTTTTGCGAGCCTAAATTAGTTAAAAAATTAATAAATACACAAAGGTTTAAAGTTTTTTAATGATAACTTCTTTTTTTGTATGAATAATAAGAGCCATTGTTAAAATTCCTAGACAATTTGCCACAAGATCAAAGACGTCGGCTGTTCTATAAATAGAAACGACTCCTTGTAAAATTTCAATCACTGCCCCAAAAACTATTGAAAATAGAGACGCTAAAAGCAAACTTGATTTTGATTTTAGAATATGGAAACTCATAAACCAGAACAAACAGAGTCCCGCATACAAAACAAAATGTGCTATTTTATCATCAAAACCTGTATTGAGTTCTGGCACTTTTGTAAGATGGGCTAAACTTAAAACACCTATCGAAATTGTATATACAATAGTAACACTATATATTAAGACGTTTTTAAGCACCTATGATTGCTTTGTAATCATCTGCACTCAAAAGTGTTTCTAAATCTGCAGTGTCTGCAACCTTTATTTTAATCATCCAACCGTCGCCATAGGGGTCGTCATTTACTTTTTCAGGCTCTTCTTCTAAAGATTCATTAAATTCTACGATTTCTCCTGCCACTGGTAAAAACAAATCTGATACAGTTTTGACCGCCTCTACAGTTCCAAAAACGCTGTCAGCATCTAAAGTCTCGTCTAAAGCGTCCACTTCAACATAGACAATATCACCTAATTCACTTTGTGCAAAATCGGTAATCCCAACGGTTACTGAATCGCCGTCAATTTTTACCCATTCGTGATCTTTTGTGTATTTTAAATCTGAGGGAACATTCATAATTATATAATATTTAAGTGGTTTATATTAATTTCCAAAGTTATAACGCAACGTAAATCCTGAACGAATGGTTGTTTGAGGAAATGCCGTTGATATTGCATATTCTGAGAACGCATAGTCAAAGTAAAAGATGGCTGTTAAGTTTTTACTGAACGCATAATCTGCGGCATATCGCATGCTCCAAATCGTTTGACCTGCACTCACCTGATTGTTGTCTAAATCTAAATACCGAATGATGGTTTTATTATTCCTCATTGAAATATCGGCTTTCATATTCAAATCACTTTTGATGATTCTTCGTGGCCCAGCTAACTTCGAACGGATTTTTAAATCTTTTATTCGATAGCCAAGTCCAAAAATATATTCGTTACCATGAATTTCAGTAAGAAGATTATTATCAAAACTTAAAGAGAGACTTCTGTCTTTTTTAATTTCAGCAGAGACCTTAATTGAGTTTTTCATTTCAAAATCGATCTTCACCAAAGGACTAAATTGCTCTACTAAATTGATGTTACTATATAAGGTTTCTGCTTTATAATTCCCAGATTGATCAAGCGTATTATCATCTTGCAACACATAGTCTAGGTTTGGATTCGCTGCATTGTAGTCAAGGTTAGTCCTGAACTGATTGATGGTGTACGATGCATTATAGCCATGGGTTAAAGAGAATCTTCTAAAGCGCTTTTTGAACCATTTATTTTTCATAAACCCTGTATATTTCAGAGTCCAATTAGGAATTGGAATGTCTCTGATAGCATCCAAACTGATTTTATTTGATTTTTTACCAGAGTAGGCGGCTAAAAACGCAGGTAATAATACGGCTTGACTGTTTTTTCCAAAGCCTTGAGGATAGCCTTCTGCATCTGTGTTATATCCATTGGCGCCATAAAAGTTTTGAGCTAGACGGTTGGCAATCACTAATCGGTTGCTTTTAAATTCTTCAAATGGAACCGACTTATTTTCATCACTTTGACTAAAAGCAGTTTTGATTAATATGGTTGAAATATTGAAATTTCCAAAGGTGTTTTGTATTAAGGAATTATAGGTATTATCAACTGCATTAAAACTTTCAGTAAAGTTAGTTGCATAGGTTTTACCTCCATTCAAATCAATTTTTAGATCGGAAATTGGCTCCATATTAATATTGAAGTCAATGTTTTGGGTATGGGTTTCTGTGTACTGCTGATTAAATTGGTCGTAGGTTGTAAGCCATCCATTCTCCGCAGAAATTCTTCTGATGTCGCGTTGACTTCCAAAGGTATATCCAGCTGTAGGTCTAAGCGTTCCTAAGAATCCTGGTGTTGGTAGATAGCCTGGTAAAAAAGAGCTGTTTCCTTCAGAGTAATTGACTTGCATTCGATTGACACTGGTTAGTAATCCAATCCCAAAATCCTTCAAGTTGAATTTTTTAGATTTCGAAGATGCTCTAGGTTTTGATGTTTCATTCTTTGACCTTGGAGTTCTACTTCTTCGAGATGATTTTTTTATTCCTAAATAACGATACAGTTTGCGCATATCAAAGGTAGTATTCAAGTTATGCTGATTGGCATTCGAAATAGAATTCCCTAAAGATATGTCGGCATCTCCGACTAATAAGTCAGACCCTTTGTTCCATTGAAAATCTCCAGTATAGGAATAATTGGAGTTTACAAAACTCAATGCCGGAAATTTATTTAACGGCAACTCATAATTAATCCCTAATTGTTGGGTATGTCTGTTTGGATCTCCAAAATCAAAGAAACGATCCCACACTCCAAGCTCTGGATCTTGATCGCCATTTAATTCGTCGTCAATAAAGTAATTTCTTACAATATTATTTGTGGAAGATGTAAAGTTCAATCGCAAGCCATCTGTTAGGTTGTAATTAATGGTGTATTGAAAATCGAAGGTGTAATTTCTTCTAATCAATTCATCAACCGTAATATTATCTGCCCCTAAGCCTGCATCTCTAAACTTCTGACTGTTAAATTGTCGTACAAAGTCAGAACTCACCGATAGACTGGAAGGCAATAAGTTTAAATTAAAGTCCTTTATGAGTTTCCAATATTTATTCATAAATAGAGAATCGTTTTTCTTAAAGGGCTCCAGTTTTATGGGGTTAAAGCTATAATTGTAATTGGCACCTACTCTCGCATTTTGATCCAAAGAGTTTTCAATTTCAAAATCACGGTGTTTTATTTGGTTGAACGAATAGTTCATCGTTAAATTTTCGACATCGTAAACTCTAGGTTTGGCATCGCCAGTACGTTGTTTTCGGACGCCTATGAAATTGATGCTTTGTCGTTTTGTATAGTCTTCAGATTGGGTTTTGATACGTTCGCGTTCTTCAGAAGAGTTGGCAGCGTCCAATCGGCTTTGTAGTTTTAAATCTTTGTATTGTTGGTCGTACTCAGGAGTGATGAGTTCTTCACTTTGTCCGTAATTAAAAGGAATTTCCAAGCCCCATTTTTTTGGCAACAATTGCCCAAGATTCATATTGGTAACTACATCATACTGTTTCAAGTCTTCACGACTTCGTTGATTTGGCCCTTGTTCTAAACTACCAAATCCAGTAGTACTTCGTTTTGCCGTGGCATTAATATTCATGAAGTCTGCGATATTGGTATCTACACTCATAATCGCTGCCCATCCGCCTTCGTTATCCATGTCTGCAAGACGCAGCTCATTGAACCATACCTCTGCACATTGTGAATTTGCACTAATGTTTTTGACGCCGACCATTAAAGTTCTAATGTCTCCAAAATTTGGATTTCCTTTGATTGCAATACGTTGTTCTACAGGGGTCTCGTTTAAGTTGGAACTAAAACTTAACGAAAAGGGTTCAAATTCTCCGACCGAAGTATCTTGTAATTCCCCATCAATCACATTGTAAAATGTCGGGTCTTCATTGCTTAAGGTTCCTTGACTAATACCCAAAGCTTTTATTTTTTCAAGAAACTCTAAGGGAATATTTATCTCGTTATATTCAGGCCAGACTTCATTTGCAGAGGCGCCTGAAGCTCCTGAAGATTTGCGTAAAGGAATTTCTATTTGATAGTAGTTTTGTGTAAAATCATTTCCCATTCTAATGAATCCTACCAAGCTTCCTTGTTCAAAACTATCGGTTTCACCATCCTCGGCATGAATAAACATTTTCAGTTTCTTGTACTGACGCATATCCACATTAATATTTTTGAAAACACCTCTAGCATCTTCGGACTCCAACTCACAAACATCCACCACTAAGGATTGTTCGTTTTGGCGTACAATACTGTTGTTGTTATTTAATTGCTCGCGCTGAACTCCTGGGGGAGATACATATCCGCCATCATTTTCTTGAATCCCAACAATCCCAACACTAAAATCGGTACCTTCTAATTGCGTAGCATCGTTTGAGTCGTCATCTAATGACAATTGATAACGACGCCAATCACTTCGTACTAAATCCAAGGTCCCAAATCGAAGCACTGTCGATTCTGTAAACTCTTTAAGATACATACGTGCAAATCGAATGGATCGAAAATCGGATATGCCTCCGATATCATTTGTAAATTCTGAAATGGGGATTCGATACTGATACCAATTGATCGTTCCAGAAGAAGACCCATTTGGTAAAGTGATATTTGAAACGGACTTTCTATCGACTATATAGGAGTTGGTAGGATTGTTTAGATCTGAAGTAGAGATGTCTATTTCATATTCATAATAACTATCTATGGTATTCATAGTGTTATCTCTATTGATGTCTTCTACATCTGGTAGGGTTGTAGAACCACGATTGGTGTCTGAAACTGCATCTGGTGAATTTCCTTCTAGCCCATTGTACCTTTTGTAACGCTCAAAAATATCTCCGTCGGTATTTAGGTAATAATTATAGTTGTCATTCGCTGGATCATCAAGTGCTGTAAAAGGGGTAAATCTTGGATCGGAAGTGGTGCTTTCTTCAAAATCATCAAAGCCATCCAGTCCTACATCTTGATTGTTTCGAGCATCTCCTTGGGATGAAAATGCGTATATCAGGGATTGATTTTGTGGCGTAACGGTTCCCCATGATGTAGGCGGTAAAAAACTGATATCTCCATCTTCTGGGAGTCCGTTTTCATATTGTTTTCTCCCATCTTTAATCACATCTTCAGAGATGTTTCCTAGGTTAAAAACTAATTTTCCGCCTGGGTTAGACGGGTTGTCCAAAAAGGGATCCATCAACCAAAACTCTATATACTCTACATTTGATTGTTCAAAGTCCGTAGAGGTGAGTTGTCTTGTGATTCCTGCCCAACTGTTTTGTGGAGTTTCTAAAATACCATCAACAGCATCCAGCTTATAATTGTAAGGACCTCTTTCTTCGGGGTTATATACTAAATCTAAAGTGTTGATAACAGTGTATTGTCCTGTGACAATGTCCACCTGTGGAAACAATTCATCAATAAAGATTCTTCTTGCATAGAGATCAGAAACATCATCATCAGTAATGCTTCCAGGGCGTTGCCCGCTATAAAAAATAGGGTCAACAGAATACCAGTTTAAATGTGCTCTATCAAATCCGTTCTGATAGCCTAGCTCATCTTCAGCACCCTCTGTATATACACGTCCAAGATCTTTAGGTCGACTTGATAAAAACCATGATTGTGGACTAAGTAAACTAATTCCATTTTGGGAGCCTTCGAAATCATCGACATAAGAAGTAGCTTCACTGTCAAAATCAGTTCCCTTTGGAGTACCAGGTTTTAAGTATGCAAACTCTCCTCTAAGGGATAGATTAGATTCAACATCAGTATCAATATTTGGTAATTTGTTAGCCAATCGGGTGAGGAATGGAACTTCAGTGGAATAGTTTCCATTAAACCCAAAAATAGTGTTGTTGATGGATTCGCTCCCATAATTCGCTTTTTGTGTAATAGGACGTTCATTCAAATTTAAAACAGTGGCACCTAAGACAAAATTTTCGTTGAACTGGTGCTCGACGTTAATTCCTGTAAAGCGTTTTGTTTGTTGTCCAAAAACAGCATTGTTTTCGACCGACACCTGAATTGGGGTGTTGGAAGCTTGCAATGAAGGATCTAAAATTTGGACCGTTCCTATCTGGTAATTCACAGTATAATCAACGCCTTCTACAAGAACTCGCCCTCCAGCGGTTACTTTTACAGAACCTCTTGGCACATTAAAAGCACCAATTGGAATTCCGGAGCCTCCAGAAGATTTATAGCGTCCCCGCATCAAAAATTTATTTTTATCACTGTCTTGTAAAGCCGCTGTTTTGGTGTTTTTGTAGAGCGATCTATAAACGTATTTTGCTTGATTTTGATTGTAAGTTCCTAGAATTGTTTCATCACCATCATAGTCTTCAGAACCCGTTGATCTAAGGGTTTCAAACAAAAAACTACCAAAAGGCTCTACTTTGGTGAATATGATTTTTCCGTTTTGAGGAATCACTGTAACACCCGGAACAAAATCAAAAAACCCATCTCCTTTATTCTGAGGATCGTTATTGAAGTTTAATCGGTCAAAATTAAACAATCGAATTAAGGGTGTTTCTTCTATTGGGTCATCATTGCCTGTGGGTGCTGGAAATGGTGTGCCACTGACGGGGGTAATAAAGTTCAATGCTGAGGTTTCGTTATAGAAAATATTTAATCTAAAATCATCTTGGGATAGCTGATAAGCACCTGTATTATAGATGTTTTTCATCATTAAATCCCAAACAGGAAGGTTGACGTTAGTGACCGCACTCTTTAACATTTTTAGGACTAAACTCTGGTTTGTGACAGTTTCGATACCTGTATTCACATCCTCTACAACGTCAGTCGCAGCGAGTCCGTCATTAGCGAATTCTCCAACTTGATACACTTTATCTCCAATAGTGTATTGATACGCAACAGCAAGAACCTCATCATTCTGAAGACGTTGATTTAAAGAAATATAACCTAACTGTGTGTCCACTGTAAACCCATTGCCTTCCGTTAATTTTCGGGCATTTTCCAGCTTTCCGTAATCAAACCCTTCATTGACACCCGGTAATAAAAATCCTGATTGTACGGTGGCAATATCACGAATAGCTTCCGAAAGCGGGGAACCTGCATTGCCAATATTTGCAGGGTCAAAATCGTTATTTCCATTACTAGGATTCGCACCAGGCCCTACGTTTATAAATCCTGCAGGAATGGAGGTTAGCCCAATCACTGAGGACTCCCCTAAATCTTGGAGTGCCACAATATTTCGGACGTTTTGAATTTGATTTGTTCTGTTGGTGACCCAAACCTCCACCCTTGTGATTTGAACTTGAGAGTTAATAAATGGATAGTTTTTGAGTGCATCATCGTATTTTTCTCTAAAATACTGACCTAAAAAAAAGTGTCTATTTTCGTCGTAATCTAAACCAAAAAACTCAAAGTCTTCTAAAGTCCCACCGCCTTGTGCAGTAACGGAGCGTGTTTCGGATTGTTGCTCAGAAAACACGGCTGTAACTCTAGTTTTTCCAAACTGTAGTTCTGTTTTTACACCAAATAAACTTTGTGCTCCCGTAATTAGCGAACTATTTAGAGGCATGCTTACATTACCGAGTTCGAGTTTTTGTAAAATTGAATCTTCATTGTCGGAGTTGAGTTTATTTAACTCTTTTTGCGCAAGGCCTTTAGCTGCGCCTGCTGGGTCTGAACCCAGTTGATTTACTTTACTTAGCGCTTGTTTCCCTTGACTAACAAGTCCTTCAGCTTCACTAAGCGGCGTGTATTCAATTTTAAATAAATTCTGAAAATCAAACGTGGACTGCGTGTCATAATTAGCGTTGACTTTTAATCGTGTTCCTACTTTACCCGTCAAACTTAAACTGATCCGTTGATCAAAATCAAACGTAAAATTACTTTGATTTCTTGGTGAAAATGCTGGATTTTCTTGTTTTGTGTACATCACTCCAAGATCCATTTCGACAGACCCTTGAGGTACTACTGAAATTACATTGCTCCCAAATATGGTTTCAAAAAACTTAGAGTTGATATATAAATCTGGAATTAGATTTTTCTTAGCTTCTTCAGAACCTTCTTTTTTTCCGTCAAGTGCATCTAATTTTTCTTTGTAATAAGCTTTTAAACTTTCTTTGACCACTAGGTCTTGAAATTCTTTGGGCGTTAATATGACGGGGTAATTAATATTAAAGTCTCCTACAGTTGAGGTGTAAAAATAACGATCTGTAAGGGGGTCGTAGGTGTATTTGCTTTCAATACTCGCTGGGTCAGGTGTGTCTAGTTTTCCAAATGAAAAGGTAGTGGACGTAGAGTCTCTAACAGTCGTAGGATCTTGAGCAAACAAGATTGAAGTACTATGCAAAAATAAGACTGCAAGAAAGAGTCTCTTAAAATATGATTTATAGTTAGCGGTTTTCAAATGATTTACAGGTTTTTAAGCGCTTCCTTGATAATAAATTCGACCGTGGCATCTGGAGATGAGACTACTATTTTTTCTACGATGCGTTCGGATTGTTTTTTCATAAAGCCTAAGACTTCTAAAGCAGATAACGCTTCATCTTTGTTTGTATTGTTTTGAGTCAAGGAAGTTTCGTCAATATCATAAATTTTGAGGACTTTATCTTTCAAATCAATGATAACTCTTTGCGCTGTTTTAAGACCAATTCCTTTTACAGATTGAATCAAAGCTACATCTCCAACAGCAATCCCTTCTCTAATTTGTTTGGGTGTGAGCGACGATAGCATGGTACGTGCTGTGTTTGCACCAATTCCACTGACAGAAATTAACAATCTAAAAATTTCTCTTTCTGAAGAACTAATAAACCCATAAAGTGTATGAGAATCTTCTTTCACCTGAAGGTGTGTAAAAACTTTAATTGCTTCTTGATCGGGTATTTGAGAAAATGTATGGAGTGAAATATTTACAAAATACCCTATACCACTACAATCAATAATGACGTGTGTAGGTGTTTTTTCAACTAACTTCCCCTGAATGTGTGTAATCATATCTTCACTTCCTTTGAACTTCAAATGTACTAAAATAATACAATATTTTAAGAAGAAAAAAGAACGTGATTTAGAAGGTTAATTTGCTGCTTTCCCTTTTTGTTGTGCATCTACAACTGCAACGGCTGTCATATTCACAATTTCATCGACACTAGCCCCTAATTGCAAAATGTGAACTGGCTTTCGTAATCCCATCATGATAGGGCCAATAGATTCTGCTTTATTGAGTTCTTTTAGGAGTTTATAAGTGATGTTTGCCGATTCTAAATTTGGAAAAATAAGTGTATTTACTTTTTTATTTGCGAGTCTAGAAAAAGGGAAGTTTTCTTTTAACATCTCACTGTTCAGAGCAAAGTCTGTTTGTAATTCCCCATCGACTAACAAATCTGGATGTCTTCGGTGCAGATACGATACTGCTTCTCTTACTTTAGTTGCTGTTTTATCCTTTGATGATCCAAAGTTAGAGTATGAAATCATTGCCATGACAGGCTCTATCCCAAACATTTTAACGACTCCAGACGTCATCTGTGCAATTTTTATCAAATCCTCGGCAGATGGATTTATGTTAATCGCTGTATCACTCAAAAACATTGGCCCTCTTTGGGTAATCATCACATTGGTAGCCGCAATTCGAGTGGTTCCGGGTGCCATCCCAATTAAATTCAACATTGGTTTTAGTACAGAGCCATAATTGCTAGAATATCCAGAAATAAGGGCATCCGCATCGCCTTCGTTCACCATCATTGCAGCAAAATAATTACGTTCACGCATTAATTTTTGAGCTGCTAAAAGTGTGACGCCTTTTCGCTGTTGTTGCTTCCAATATATTTCAGCGTATTTGTTTTTTTGGATACTGCTTTCATCTGCTTTAGGGTCGATAATAAGTACTTCATCATCAAATTCCAGTTCTTCCATTAGACGTTCTATTTCATCTCGTCTTCCTAATAAAATAGGAGTTGCTATCCCTTCTTCTAATACAATTTGCGCTGCTTTTAGAACATTTAACTGATCTGCTTCCGCAAAAACAACACGTTTCGGATTTAGTTTTGCTCTATTAAATAAAAGTCTTACAATTTTATTATCGGATCCCATACGCTCCAAAAGGGTGTCTTCGTAGTGTTCCCAATCAGTAATTGGTGCTAAGGCGATGCCGCTTTCAATCGCTGCTTTTGCGACTGCGGGAGGAATGGCTGCAATCAAACGAGGATCAAATGGTTTTGGAATGATATAGTCTTTACCAAAAGTCAAACGCGTTTCTCCGTAGGCTATATTTACTTGTTCTGGAACAGGCTCTTTTGCTAGATCTGCGAGTGCAATTACTGCCGCTTTTTTCATTTCTTCATTGATGGAAGTCGCTCTCACATCGAGGGCGCCTCTAAATATGAAAGGAAAACCAAGTACATTATTGACTTGGTTAGGGGTGTCACTTCGTCCCGTAGCCATAATAATATCGTCTCGTGTTTTGACGGCGAGGTGGTATTTTATTTCTGGATCAGGATTTGCCATTGCAAACACAATTGGATTATCAGCCATTGATAAAAGCATTTGAGGATTCACAATATCGGATGTTGAAAGACCAATAAATACGTCGGCATCTTTCATTGCTTCGTCTAAAGTATCAATTTTTCGATGGGTCGCAAACTCCGCTTTCTGAGATGTTAAATTTTCACGATCTTTTCTAATGACACCTTTACTGTCAAGCATTACAATATTTTCGCGTTTTGCACCAAATGATTGGTACAATCGCGTACACGAAATGGCTGCTGCTCCAGCACCACTGACCACAATCTGAACCTCCTGAATGTTTTTTTCTGCAATTTCTAAGGCGTTCAATAAGGCAGCGGCTGAGATGATTGCCGTGCCGTGCTGATCATCATGCATCACAGGAATATCGAGTTCTTCTTTCAGACGTTTTTCAATTTCAAAGGCTTCTGGTGCTTTGATGTCTTCTAAATTAATCCCTCCAAAAGTGGGGGCTATATTTTTAACTGTTTGAATAAATTCTTCTACATTTTCAGTATTTACTTCGATGTCAAATACATCAATATCAGCGAATATTTTAAAAAGCAATCCTTTTCCTTCCATCACTGGTTTTGAGGCTTCCGCACCAATATTTCCCAACCCTAAAACAGCGGTTCCGTTGGTAATGACAGCTACTAAATTTCCTTTAGCGGTGTATTTGTACGCATCAGATGGATTTTTTTCAATCGCCAAACATGGTGCTGCAACTCCAGGAGAATAAGCCAATGCTAGGTCTCTTTGCGTTGCGTATTTTTTCGTAGGAACTACTTGAATTTTTCCAGGGGACGGATTTTCGTGATAAGCGAGAGCTTCTAAATCGTGTTTACTCAATTTTGACATATACGTTGGTTTGGTCGGCAAAGTTAGACAGTTCAGTTTAATAATGAAATTTTATAGCTATTCTTTTACAAAAGTTAAAGCCGGTCACTGAGTTTAAGAAGTTTGATTTTCTTTCAGATTTAGATTAAAATCCAACTGCTGTATCGTCTCCTCTTGGGTCTGCTCCGCCTTCTAAATTGCCGTTGGGTAGAACCAAAATTGCATCTACTTTTCCAATTATGGGGGAGTTCGTATGGTCTATAGCGTACCCTAACTTTTTTAGTGAATTAAAAACAACCGTATCAAAGGTGGTTTCAAATTTGATGTTATCTGGGAACCATTGATGGTGAAACCGTGGTTTCGAAACCGATTCTTGCATGCTCATATCATACTCTATTACGTTCAAAATATTTTGCATCACAGAGGTAATAATTGTGGAGCCACCTGGCGAACCTAATACCATTTTAAGTTGACCGTTTACTTCGATAATGGTTGGCGACATGGAGCTTAACATTCGTTTTTGGGGAGCGATAGCATTGGCATCAGCCCCTACTAAACCGTACATGTTTGGTTCTCCTGGCTTTGCGCTAAAATCGTCCATTTCATTATTTAAAAAGAATCCGCCGTTTTCGACATAGACTTTAGATCCATAGGCCGCATTTAAAGTGGTGGTCACAGCGAGGCTGTTTCCAAAAGGGTCCACAATTGAATAATGGGTAGTTTCATCACTTTCATATCCTGGAATTGAGCCTCTTGAAAGTGTGCTCGACTGGGTGGCTTTTTCCCAATCAAAATCCGCCATTCTTTTAGAAAGATAGTGTTCAGACATCAAACTGTCTGTTGGGATGTTAACAAAATCTGGGTCTCCTAAAAAATAAGAACGGTCTGCATAAGCTCTGCGCTCGGCTTCTACAATGAGTTGGATGTATTCCGTTGAATTATGTGCATATTGTTCAATATTATAAGGGGCTATACTTTTTAAAATTTGGGCAATACAGATTCCACCGCTTGAAGGTGGTGGCATGGAAATAATTTTATGCCCTTTATACATAAACGTGATCGGGTCTCTCCATTGAGCTTCATAGTTGGCTAAGTCTTCTTTGGTTATAATACCGCCTAATTTTTGAACTTGTTCCACTAAAATATCAGCGGTTTTTCCTTTGTAAAATTCATCTCTACCATTTGTTTTAATTCGTTTTAGTGTTTCTACTAACTTAGGATATTTAATTGTATCCCCAGCTTCCCAATCCTTGTCTAGTAGAATGGTTCTTTTATTAGCTTTCCTGAAATTTTGTTTGTTTTGATTTAACGATTCGGCTTGTTTTTTAGTCACAACAACTCCGTTATTGGCTAACTTTATTGCGGGGTCTATCAATTTTTCAAAGGGGAGTGATCCGAATTTTTTATGCACTTCAAATAGCCCGGCAATTGTGCCAGGGATACCAACAGCGAGGGCACCTAATTTACTTGTATCTGAGTTTACATTTCCATCTTCATCAAGATACATGTCTTTTGTAGCTTCTATGGGTGCTTTTTCTCTGAAATCCAAACTACCTGTTGTGCCGTCCTTCATTCGGAAAACCATAAAACCACCACCTCCTATATTTCCTGCAACAGGATAGGATACCAACAATGCTAAATCGGTAGCAATCATCGCATCAAAAGCATTCCCTCCTTGCTTCATGATGTCGACACCAATTTTAGAGGCTTCTTGTCTAGCAGAAACGACCATAGCTTTTTTGGCAATCACTCCATGGGGTTTATTAACTGAATCCGGATTAACTTGTGTGTTACACTGAATGCATAAAACTGAGATGAAAAGGAGTGTGATGACTTTGTTCATGATTGTGGTTTTAGTTTGAAAGCGATGCCTATTTAATTACTACTTTATATGTTCTAACAATAACATATAGGGTTCAGAAATCTAATTTAGGTTAATAAAACTAATCTTTTAAAAACTTAATATTTCTTTTTAACCCCGAAAACTTTGTGCGTTTTACAGCTGAATGTTGAAATACCTTGCTGAAAGTTTCCTGCGTAATTTCTTCCCAATCCTGCTTGGTCATGGATAACAGTTCTGGCTTTGGATTAAATAAGGGTTCACTATGTGCTTTTGAAAATCGGTTCCACGGACATACATCCTGACACACATCGCAACCAAACATCCAATTATCAAACTGCCCTTTCATTTCGGTGGGGATTTGTTCTTTGAGTTCTATGGTAAAATACGATATACACTTGCTTCCATCCACGCCATATTCTGAAGTGATTGCTTCGGTGGGGCAAGCATCTATACAGGCGGTACACGTTCCACAATGATCGGTTACAGGGGTGTCATAATCTAGTTCTAAATCAATAATAAGCTCTGCTATAAAATAGAAAGACCCCACTTGTTGCGTTAATAAATTACTGTGTTTTCCAATCCATCCCAATCCTGATTTTTTAGCCCATGCTTTTTCTAAAATTGGGGCGGAGTCCACAAAGGCACGGCCATGAACTTCGCCTATTTCTTCTTTAATAAACTCTAAAAGGTGTTTGAGTTTGTCTTTAATCACAAAGTGGTAATCCCTACCATAGGCATACTTACTTATTTTTGGGGCGTCTATATCCTGCTGTGTTTCTTCAGGAAAATAATTATAGATTAATGAAACGACACTTTTGGAGCCTTCAACTAACAAGGTGGGATCAAGGCGTTTGTCAAAATGATTTTCCATGTATTGCATTTCGCCATGACTGTTTTTTTTTAGCCAGGACTCCAATCGGGGTGCTTCTTCTTCTAAAAAACCTGCTTTACTCATACCACAAGATAAAAAACCGAGGCGTTTAGCTTCTGCTTTTATTAATCTTGAATAGTGATCTTTTAAATTCATTTAAGTGTCTCATTGAGCCTGCCTATCAGCAGACAGACGAAGTCAGAGTGCTGAATTAAGTAATTCATGTTAAATTCATTTGGATGTCACACTGAGCGCAGTCGAAGTGCTAAATCAACTAATTATTATATTTATAATGTGTTGCATTCCTACATTCTGAAAGGATTTGTAACATATCAAAGTCTCCATTTGTTAAGGCTTGTTTTTTTAACCGCGTCCATCCTTTAATTTTTTTTTCAAAATATATAGCTTGTAAAACATCGTTAAATTCTTGGTGAAACTCTAACGTCAATGGTCGTCTATTGTAGGTATATGAACCTTTGTTAAATCCAAACTGATGCTGGTTAAACCTTTTCTCTAAATTATTTGTTATTCCTGTATAATACGATTCGTCGGAGCATTTAAGAATGTATACGTAATAAAAATACATGATTAAAATTTTTAAGGGCTTCGACTGCGCTCAGCCTGACATTATTATAAAATTAACCTAAAACAATCCTCCTTGAATATCGCCTTTGATACGTCCTAAGTGTTTATAGGCGAGTTCGGTCACTTCACGACCTCTTGGGGTACGCATGATAAATCCTTGTTGTATTAAAAAAGGTTCGTAAACTTCTTCGATTGTTTCTGGGCTTTCACTCACGGCGGTTGCAATGGTGGTCACTCCAACAGGACCTCCCTTAAACTTATCTATAATGGTTGTTAAAATTTTATTGTCCATTTCATCCAATCCATGAGCATCAACATTCAGGGCTTTCAATCCAAATTTAGCAATCTTAATGTCTATTTTTCCATTGCCTTTGATTTGAGCAAAATCTCTTACACGTCTTAATAAGGCATTGGCAATACGCGGGGTGCCTCGGCTTCGACCTGCAATTTCTATAGCTGCCTCTACACTGATAGGGACTTTTAAAATCTCAGCACTTCTTTGGAGGATCGTTGAGAGGAGTTCAGTTGAATAATATTGTAAGCGACTGCTTATCCCAAATCTGGCACGCATTGGGGCGGTTAGTAGTCCTGACCTAGTTGTTGCGCCTATTAATGTAAAAGGGTTTAAGTTGATTTGAACCGTGCGCGCATTAGGGCCTGATTCAATCATAATATCAATTTTATAATCCTCCATTGCGGAGTATAAATATTCTTCAACAATTGGACTCAGTCGGTGAATTTCGTCAATGAATAGTACATCTCTATCTTCCAAGTTAGTAAGTAATCCTGCTAAGTCTCCAGGCTTGTCTAAAACAGGACCTGAGGTAACTTTGATTCCAACCCCTAGTTCATTTGCAAGAATATGTGCGAGTGTGGTTTTTCCGAGACCGGGAGGGCCATGAAACAGGGTGTGATCTAAGGCTTCATCGCGTTCGACTGCGGCTTCCACAAAAATTTGTAGGTTTTCAAGAACTTGGTCTTGACCTGCAAAATCGTCAAATGAGAGGGGTCTTAATACCTTTTCAATATCGTGTTCTTCTGCTGAGAAATGGTCGTCGGTTGGATCCAGATTTTCATTCATATAAACAAATATAAAGAAAAAGCCTTTCTTGTTTTAAGAAAGGCTTTTAAATATGCTATTATGTTCTAACAATCTAGTGTTGTAGTTCTTCTTCTCCTTCTTTTAAAGGAATGTGTTGTTGCACAAAGTCTTCATCATGACCTGGCTTGCTGTAATCATAAGCCCAACGGTGTACATGAGGAATTTCTCCTGGCCAGTTTCCGTGCATATGTTCTACAGGGGTCGTCCACTCTAACGTATTAGACCTCCATGGGTTTTGTTCTGCTTTTTTACCATAGAACATGCTGTGAACAAAGTTCCATAAGAATACCAGTTGAAATAAACCTCCTACAAGTGCAAAGACTGTAATTAAAATCTGAACATTTGAAGTGTCATCAAATAATGGGAAGTTACTATTAGTATAATAACGTCTTGGAAGTCCTGCCATCCCAATAAAGTGCATTGGGAAAAATACTCCGTAAGCACAGATAGCTGTTACCCAGAAGTGAATGTATCCTAAGTTTTTATTGAGCATACGTCCAAACATTTTTGGGAACCAATGATACACTCCTGCAAATAATCCGTACAATGCTGATATCCCCATAACTAAATGGAAGTGTGCTACTACAAAGTAAGTATCGTGAACATTAATATCTAAAGCACTATCTCCTAAAATAATTCCTGTTAGTCCTCCAGTGATAAAGGTAGATACCAAACCAATTGAAAATAACATGGCTGGGTTTAACTGTAAATTTCCTTTCCACAAGGTGGTAATATAATTAAATGCTTTTACCGCAGATGGTATGGCAATTAGTAAGGTAGTGAATGTAAATACCGATCCTAAAAATGGGTTCATTCCTGAGATAAACATATGGTGTCCCCATACGATTGTTGACAAGAAAGCAATCGCCAAAATAGAGGCAACCATGGCACGGTAACCAAAAATTGGTTTACGTGAGTTTGTTGCTATGACTTCAGAAGTAATCCCTAAGGCTGGAAGTAATACAATGTAAACTTCTGGATGTCCTAAGAACCAAAACAGGTGTTCGAATAATACTGGGGATCCACCTTGGTAATGTAATACTTCACCTTGAATAAAAATATCTGATAAGAAGAATGATGTTCCAAAACTACGGTCCATAATTAATAACAATGCAGCCGATAATAACACTGGGAAAGATACGACTCCAATCACAGCTGTGATGAAGAACGCCCATATTGTTAATGGCAATCTTGTCATTGACATTCCTTTTGTTCTAAGGTTTAAAACGGTTACAATGTAGTTTAGAGAGCCTAATAATGAAGAAGCAATAAAGATAGCCATGGACACTAACCAGAGAGTCATTCCAGCTCCGGAACCCCCTTGCGCTAATGGTAAGGCACTCAAAGGAGGATATATTGTCCAACCTGCTGCTGCGGGTCCTGCTTCAACAAATAATGAAATAATCATGATTACACTTGACAAAAAGAACAACCAATAAGAAACCATATTAAGGAATCCTGAAGCCATGTCTCGTGCGCCAATTTGCAATGGAATTAATAAGTTACTAAAGGTTCCACTCAAACCTGCTGTCAGTACAAAGAATACCATAATAGTTCCGTGAATGGTCACTAAGGCTAAATAGATATCAGCATCCATGACACCTCCTGGTGCCCACTTTCCTAAAAGAGCTTCAAAAATGACGTTTGGTTCTGTTGGCCATGCAATTTGCATACGCATTAACAGAGACATTAATATCCCAATCACCCCCATGATAACTCCAGTAATCAAATACTGCTTAGCTATCATTTTGTGATCTTGACAAAAGATATATTTAGTTATAAAAGTTTCTTTCGGATGATGTCCATGATCGTCTTGGTGTGCGTGAGTATCTACCTGTGCTGACATAATCTTATATTGTTATTTCTTTAATTTTTTAATTTTGAACTAAAGAGTTCTTGAATAATTTTTGTTCTTGTAACCATGCCTTGTAGTCTTCTTCAGATTCTACAATAATTTTCATTTGCATGTTATAGTGCGACTTTCCACATATCTTATTACAAAGTAATAGGTAATCAAACTCATAGCTATCTAGAGGCTCTTCACCTTTGGCTTGTAGTTTCTTACTCTTACTAACTCTGATTTTATTAATGTTTCTTACTTTTTCGTAAATATCTGGGTTCAATCGCATTTCTGCAGTAGTCACTGTTGGCGTGAATGCAAATTGTGTAATCATTCCTGGTACACAGTTCATTTGCGCTCTAAAGTGAGGCATATAGGCTGAGTGTAAAACGTCTTGCGAACGCATTTTGAATAATACTGGAACGCCTACAGGAAGGTGTAATTCAGTCGTAATGATATCATCTTGTGCGTTTGGATCTGCTTCATCTAAACCTAAAATATTAGCATTATCAAGGTTGATCAGTCTAACGTTAGCTTTTCCTAAAACGTTGTCTTCACCAGCATAGCGTGCTTTCCAGTTAAATTGTTGTGCATACAGCTCTACAACAATTGGGTCTTCATCTTCGTCAATAGTCATGATGTCTGTCCAAGTGAACAATCCATACATGATAAGGCCTGCTAATACAATAACTGGGATGACAGTCCAGATAAATTCTAGTTTGTCGTTGTCTGCATAAAATAATGCTTTACGTCCTTTTTCTCCTTTGTATTTAAAGGCGAAATAGTGTAATAAGAACTGTGTGATTGTTTGTACAATAAAAATCACCACCATAGAAATGATCATCAAACGATCAATTTCAGGACCGTGTTCAGAAGCTGAGTTTGATGTTAATGGTAAATCTCCCCAAAGTGCAAATGACACAATTGTGATTCCATATATAAAGCCTAAAAAGGCTAGCATTAGGTATCCTTGAACTTTGTTGTCATCATCGTTCGCTACTTGAGATATATCTTTATTTACTTGTGCTAAATCAAAGATTTTGACCATTTGCCAAATTGCAATAGTGATCCCTAATAAAATTAAGATTGTTAATAAGCCAGTCATCGTTATATGTTGTCTTTTTTAAATTTTAATTAATAATGAAAGTGTTCACTTTCCTTGATAAAAGGATTTCCTTTTGCTAATAATGGTGCTTTTGAAAGCGCATAAAAAACAATGAATAAGAACAATCCTAAAAACAATAGTACAGCACTAATTTCAGGAACGCCTATAAACCATCGGTCTCCTACTGTTGCCGGCATAATCATGTTGAAAACATCAATATAATGTCCGAATAAAATTATAATACCTGCCATAACTATAAACCATGGGACACGTTTGTAATCGCTGTTCATGAGTACGAGGAATGGGAAAATAAAGTTTAAAATAATCATTCCAAAGAACGGAAGGTTATAGTCTTCAATTCTAGTTACAAAATACGTTACTTCTTCAGGGATGTTTGCATACCAAATAAGCATAAATTGTGAGAACCATAGATACGTCCAGAAGACACTAATGGCAAACATAAACTTAGCTAAATCATGTAAATGACTGTCGTTTACAAATTCCATCAACCCTTTGGATTTTAAATAAATCGTTATCAATGCAATCACAGTGATTCCACTTACAAACATACTTGCAAATACATACCATCCAAATAAAGTGCTAAACCAGTGTGGGTCGACACTCATAATCCAGTCCCAAGACATGATCGATTCTGTATATATATAAAATACTAAGAATGCTGCTGAAATTCTAAAGTTCTTTTTAAAATTACTGTTGTCATTTACATCTGCTAAATCCTGTGCTAATGAGAATTTACGTGAGAAATAACGGTATAAACTCCATCCTGTGATAAAGATTAATCCTCGTATTGCGAACCAGGTTTTGTTTAACCAGCCTGATTTCGCTTGAATGAGTTCGTCATGTGCTACGACATCTGGGTCCATCCAAATAAAAATGTGATCTCCTGCCCATAATGCAATTCCTAAAACAATTAATCCTCCAGGTAAAACATAGTATGTAATGGCTTCCATGACTCTAAAAAGTACGGGCGACCAACCTGCTTGTGCTGCATATTGGATGCCATAAAAAGCAAGTACTCCTAAGGATATCATGAAAAAGAAGAATGCTGCTATATACAATGCGGCGTAAGGTCTGTTATGCATTTGGTGCAATACATGTTCTGCGTGTGCATCATCGCTGTGCGCTTCCGTTCCGTGTGCTTCTTCTGCATGGGCATCGGAATCGTGTGTAGAATGTATCATTGCAGCTTGTGCTTCACCGTCTGTTTGAACGTCATGAGAAGCTTCTGCTCCGTGGTGCGAATTTTCTTCTGCTAATAGTACTTTTACATCATCGAGGGTAAGTCCATGAGTTGCTACATAGCTTGTTCCCCATCCTATGACGCCTATAACGAATAGAGAGAGAGAAACAATTTTAAGTCTTTTTGAAAACGTGTACATGTTGATATAAATGTTTTACTTTTCTTATTTTTTTAATTCTGATCTAAGGGTTTCTACATAAGCTGTTACTTGCCAACGTTCTTCCTCATTTAATAAATTTGCATAAGATCCCATGGTGTTTTTACCATAATATATGACATGGTAAATACTTCCTTCGGTAATAGCTCTATCTGCGTAACTTGGAACCCCAAGAATTTTTTCTCTTTTTACTAGCTTCCCTTGTCCAGCTCCTTTGTTTCCGTGACAGATTCCACAATAAATATCATACAACTCTTTTCCTCTTTTAGCGTCCAACTCTGTGGATGCTATGGGAGATTTCAAATCTGAAAGTGCTGCTGCATAGCCTTCATTTGTATTTTCAAATTCATATAGAGAATGACCTCTAGAGATCGTTCCATCAACAGGCAATAGTGCCTCTTGTGCGTTTGGAAAAACATCGTATTCACCATAAGCCTCATAGCCTATCGGAGCATACATGTTTGGAAAGTATTGGTAGTTTGGACTGTTATTGTTTTGACATGAATACACAGTTACAAAGACCAATGCTAAGACGATTATTTTTGATACACTTTTCATAATACTAATGTGCTTCTTTTTCAACGATATGAACCTCAACTGCACCTGTTTGGGTAAGCAAGGTTTTTAATTCCTTTTCATTACCATGAACAGGGATTTCCATTAAAAAATGGTCATCGGTTGTTCTTGGATCCGGATTTTCTGCATTTTTGAATGGCCACATTCTACTTCTTAGGTAAAATGTAATCACCATTAAGTGTGCCGCAAAAAATACGGTTAACTCAAACATAATTGGCACGAATGCCGGCATGTTTTCGAGATAGCTAAAACTAGGTTTTCCTCCAATATCTTGAGGCCAGTCGTCTATCATGATGTAATTCATCATAACCGTAGCTACAATCAAACCAACACAGCCATACATAAAGGCGGCGATGGCAATTCGAGTGGGTTCTAATCCCATTGCTTTATCGAGTCCATGGACTGGAAAAGGCGTAAATATCTCTTCAATGTGATGCTTTTCGTTCTTAACAGTTTTAACTGCTGCTAACAAGACATCATCATCTGTATATAGTGCGTGAATAACTTTAGAAGATCCCATAGGCTACTCTTTTTTCTTTTTAGGTGTTTTCGCTGGTTTTGACTTAGGGGCTGTTCGGTCATCTGAACCGGTTCCAACCAAGCTTCCGCCTGCTTCTCTAATATTTTTATAGCGTTGTCCCGAAGACTTTAATATCGTTTTGACTTCCGCTTGTGCAATCACTGGGAATGTTCTAGAGTATAACAAGAATAACACAAAGAAGAATCCGATGGTTCCAATGAAAATACCAATATCTACAAATGTTGGCGAGAACATAGTCCATGAAGATGGTAAATAATCTCTGTGGAGAGATGTCACTATAATCACAAAACGCTCAAACCACATTCCGATGTTTACAACAATTGAGATAAAGAATGAGAACATAATACTTGTTCTAAGTCTTTTGAACCACATGAATTGTGGCGAAAATACATTACATGACATCATAGCCCAGTAAGCCCAAGCATAAGGCCCTGTTGCTCTGTTTAAGAATGCGTATTGTTCATACTCAACTCCAGAATACCAAGCGATAAATAATTCGGTAATATAGGCAACTCCAACAATAGAACCCGTAATCATGATTACGATGTTCATCAATTCGATGTGTTGCACTGTTATATAATCTTCAAGATTACATACTTTACGCATGATAATTAACAAGGTGTTTACCATAGCAAACCCTGAAAAAATCGCCCCTGCTACAAAGTAAGGAGGGAAGATTGTTGTATGCCATCCTGGTATTACCGACGTGGCAAAATCAAAAGATACAATGGTGTGTACTGATAGCACTAAAGGGGTTGCAAGGCCTGCAAGTACCAAAGATACTTCTTCAAAACGTTGCCAGTCTTTTGCACGTCCACTCCATCCAAAACTTAATAATGAATATATTTTCTTTTGAAACGGTCTTACAGCACGATCTCGAATCATAGCAAAATCTGGTAATAAACCAGTCCACCAGAATACAAGTGACACTGATAAATAGGTTGAAATTGCAAATACATCCCACAATAAAGGAGAGTTAAAGTTTACCCATAGAGATCCAAATTGGTTTGGAATTGGCAATACCCAGTATGCTAACCAAGGTCGTCCCATGTGAATAATTGGAAATAATCCGGCTTGAATTACAGAGAAAATAGTCATGGCTTCCGCAGAACGGTTAATCGCCATACGCCATTTTTGTCTGAACAAAAGTAATACTGCTGAAATCAGAGTTCCTGCATGTCCAATACCAACCCACCAAACGAAGTTCGTAATATCCCAAGCCCAACCAACAGTTTTGTTTAGACCCCAAGTACCAATCCCCGTAGAGACGGTATAAATCATACACCCTACTCCCCAGCCAAAAGCTGCAAGTGCAATAGAAAATACTACCCACCATAATTTGTTTGCTTTTCCTTCAACAGGTGCAACAACGTCCAAGGTAACATCATGGTATGATTTTTCCCCTGTAACTAATGGTCTTCTGATAGGTGCTTCGTAATGAGACGCCATAATCCTTTTATATTATTTCTTATTATTTATGCTTCGTTTGTGTTTCTTACTTTTACTTGATAGACAACATTAGGTTTTGTACCAACATGATCTAATAAGTGATAAGCACGCTCATCATCTTTAAGTTCGGTAATTGCACTTTTCTTATTATTTATATCTCCAAACGCAATTGCGCCAGAGTCACATGCAGACGAACAAGCAGTTTTGAATTCATCTGGATTTACTTCTCTTCCATCGCGTTTCGCGTCTAAAATTGTTTTCTGTGTCATTTGAATACACATCGAACATTTTTCCATGACCCCTCTTGATCGAACAGTCACATCTGGGTTGATCACCATACGACCTAAATCGTTGTTCATGTGGTAATCAAATTCGTCATTCTCATTATATAAGAACCAGTTAAATCGACGTACTTTATAAGGACAGTTATTTGCGCAATAACGCGTTCCAACACATCGGTTATACGCCATATGATTTTGACCCTGACGACCGTGAGATGAAGCTGCAACTGGACAAACTGTTTCACATGGTGCATGGTTACAGTGCTGACACATGATTGGTTGGAAGGCAACTTGTGGGTTTTCAGATGGAAATTCCATCTCTCCAAAAGTGCTTAATGAACTTCCTAACCCTTGAATATCATCTTTGGTTGTGTTATCTCCTTCAAATGTTTCATCTGAAGAATAATATCTATCTATTCGTAACCAGTGCATATCGCGACTTCTACGAATTTCTTCCTTTCCTACAACTGGAACGTTGTTTTCTGCATGACATGCTATCACACAAGCTCCACATCCTGTACAGGAATTTAAATCAATTGAAAGATTAAAATGATGTCCAATCGAACGGTCAAATTCATCCCATAAATCTACATCTGGAGAATCTACAGGAGTTTCTTCATGGTTCAATGACACCATAGTCATTGGATTCCAATCAGAAGCTGATTCTGTATTAAAAATTTCCAAAGTAGTTTCTTTGATGATATCTCCTCTACCCATTAATGTATTATGCAACTGAACACAAGCAAATTCATGCTTACCATCCGTTAGCTCTACAGTAGCGGTTTGTACATTGTTAAAATTATTATATAAAGGATATGCATTGACACCCGTTTGCATTTCGGCCTTGAGACCTTGTGTACGACCATATCCAAAGGACATTCCTACAGTACCTCTTGCTTGACCAGGTTGAATGATGACTGGAACTTTTACAGTCACTCCATTTACGGAGACATTTGCATATTTTCCATTTAATCCACCATCGGCGTCATGACTGTTTTCACTGAAAAAAGTACTTGTCTCTAAAAAGAATCCTAGTTCTTTAGCATCAAATTCAGATACTGTTAAGTAGTTATCCCAGGTAGTTCTTGTTAAAGGATCAGGAAATTCTTGCAACCAAGGATTGTTTGCTTGTTGACCATCGCCCATTCCAGTTTTTGGGTACAGCGTAAGCTCCATTCCTGAAGTTACTGTTGCAGCAAGTGCATTAACCGCGGCTCCTATTCCTGAGATTGAGCTGCCATCAAAAGCATCTGCTGTTTCTAGCGTTGCAGACGTTGATGACACAAAGACACCATCGTGCAAGCTATCATTCCAAGAAGCTCCTTTTAATACATTACTGCTCCAATAGGACTTTACAAAATCGTGGTAAGACCCTGAAGTTCCAACTAATTCTAATAATACGTCTTGAAATTGTTTGGTATCAAACAAAGGACGAATTGTTGGCTGCATGAGCCCGTAATGTCCTTTCTTGGTTTCTAAATCACCCCACGATTCTAAATAATGAGAAGTGGCAGCAACATATTGTGATACAGAAGCCGTTTCATCATTTTTCATGGTGAAGGCTACTGATAATTCTGTTTGTTTTAATCCTTCTACAAATTCAGAAGCATTTGGTAGTGTATAGACAGGGTTCACACCTGCAATAATGATTGCACCAACTTTACCAGCATTCATGTCTGATACTAATTTTGCAACCGCATTATCATTCCCTTGGCGGGTATGGATGGTGTTGTTAGGATCAAACGCTTTACTGTTTAGTTTTTCATTGATAGCTAACACAAGGTTTTGTGCGTCCACATCTTTGATTCCTGAAAGAACAACCGCATTAGAACCTGCTTTAAGCAGTTCAGAAGCCGCATTATTTACAGCAGTTTCTAAATGTGCAGGAAGACCCCCTCCAACAGCCGTTCCAAATAATTTTCCGTAAAGTTTCGCAAGTGCTATTTTTTGTTGAGACGGTTTGATTGCAACACGTTTATCAGCATTTGCACCTGTTAAACTCATGTTTGCTTCAAACTGAATGTGACGCGACATTTTTCCGTTTTTAGGAATTCGTCCTTGTGCATATGCTGCATCAAAGCCACCTCCTTGCCAGTCGCCAAGAAAGTCAGCGCCTATAGATACAATTGTGTGTGCTTTTGAAAAATCGTAGTTGGCCAATCCTCTTGAGCCATATGTATTTTGGTAAGCATCTGCCGCAGCTGATTCTGAAATCGCATCATAAACAACGTGGCTTACATTCCCATATTTTTGTTTAAAGTCAGAAATCAATTTTGAAGTCGATGGACTTGCAAAAGTTTGTGTCAATAACACAATTGATTTATCAGTTCCTTTTAATGCGTCTAATTTTTGAGCTACTTCTGCTGTAAGCTCTCCCCAACTTGTTTCTTGTCCCTCTTTTTGTGGACCAACAACTCTTTGGTTGTCATATAAATCTAATACAGAAGCTTGTACTCTAGCGTTGATCCCACCATTAGCTTTTGCGAGACTGTTAGACTCAACTTTAATAGGACGGCCTTCTCTTGTTTTTATTAAAACACTTGCAAAATCATACCCATTGGCAATAGCTGTTGCATAATAATTTGCAACGCCAGGGATGATTTGTTCTGGCTGAACTACGTAGGGGATCGATTTGATCACTGGTCCTTCACAGGCCGCTAAAGATGCTGCAGCAGTACTGAATCCTACATATTTTAAGAAATCACGACGCGTTGTGCTAGAAGATTCCAGGTTTTCTTTATCGCCTAAAAATTCATCTACTGGGATTTCTTGTGTGAATTCCTTTTGTTTAAGCGTCTCAACAGCGGAGCTATGACTCGGATTTAGCTCCTCAACACTTTTCCAGTATTTCTTATTTGATGACATATATCTAATGTTACTTGTTGATCGTTTTATTTAATTTCTAATAATGACATTTTCCACATTCTAAACCACCCATTTGGGCTGCAGTCAATTGCTCTACTCCGTATTTCTTGGTGAGCGCTTCGTGAATTTTATCATAATAGTCGTTATCCTGAACTTTTACATTTGTTTCTCTGTGGCAATTGATACACCAGCCCATTGTTAATGGAGAGAACTGATACATAATTTCCATTTCTTCTACAGGACCGTGACAAGTTTGACATTCCAATCCAGCCACCATAACGTGTTGGGAGTGATTGAAGTAAGCAAAATCAGGAAGGTTGTGGATACGCACCCATTTTACCGGTTTTGTATTTCCTGTATATTTCTGTTCGTCATCATCCCATCCAACAGCATCGTATAATTTTTTGATTTCTCCATCATAAAATTCTTTTGTGTATTCTTCGGTTGCTGTTTCTGGTGATACCTCATAAATAGATTTATGACAGTTCATACATACGTTCAGTGCTGGAATTCCAGAGTGCTTACTTACACGCGCAGAAGAATGACAATATTTACAATCGATCCCATTGTCACCTGCGTGAATTTTATGAGAGTAATGTATCGGTTGAATTGGTTGATAGCCTTGATCAACACCAACTTGCATAAAATAGCCATACACAAAATAGGCGCTTGACAACAAAAAGAAAATTGCTACGACCAACATTAAGAATTGGTTTTGGATAAAAGCTTTCCAGAGTGATTTTCTTTTAACTGCTTCTGCAATTTCAACATTATTAGCCGTTGCAAAACGACGCAATGTTTTATTTACTAAAAACAGACCTAATGCCAACAATCCAAAAAGAATAGCGATGGCACCCAGAACGAGTTCCTGAGAAACACCGGATTCTGTTGGCGCTCCTTGAACTGTGGTTGCTGTAGCTGCTACTGGAGCTGCTTTTTCTTGCGCTGTATATGCTAAAATATCTGTGATATCTTCATCTGATAATTGTGGAAAAGCGGTCATCGCAGAACCATTGTATTCAGCATAAATCTTATTAGCGTATGCATCCCCAGACTTGATTAAGGCAGAACTGTTGCGAATCCAAGCATTAAGCCAGACTCTATCTAAACCTTCATCTTCGCTAAGACGTGTTTCCACATTTCGAAGCGCAGGCCCTGTCATTTTTTTGTCTAATTGGTGACAAGCTGCACAGTTGGCATTGAATAAAGATTTTCCTTTGGCAGCATCTCCATCTTGAGCATAAAGTGATGTGAATGTAATTGAGAAAAATAAAAGCCCCGAGAATAGTATTTTCGAAAGCGTATAAAAGTTAAATCCCTGTTTCATAGCGTTGATAGAAGTCATTTCTAAACTTTGATTCGATTTTATCATGCAAATAGGCAATATTCGTTTATAAAAAATATTACGCAAAAGTACCATTTAATGTCCGTTTTTGAAATGTTAGATATGCGTAAATTTCTAATTTATAAACATTCTAAATAACTAAAATTTTTAACTTTTAATTTTATTCGTTTACATTTGTAAAAGTAATACTACACTATGAATTTATGTAATTGGAAATTAATCGTTATAAGTGTCTTGTTTTCAGGCGAAATTTTGGCTCAAGAGGGTGTGGTAAGCATTCAGAAGAGTTTGGAAATTGACCGTGTATTGACGCTAAAAAAAGAACTGAATAAAGACCAAGGGTTTATAAAAATTCAAGTTTATAGCGGAAACCGTATTGGGGCTGAAAAAGCCTTAGCAAAATTCAAAACTGACTTCCCAAGTAAAGTTGTAGAAATGAAATATGAAACTCCAAACTATAAAATTTGGGCTGGTAAATTCAGAACACAATTGCAAGCAGATCGTGAAATACGTATTGTAAAAAAGAGTTTTCCAAATGCATTCTCTCTCAAGCCTAAAAAACCTTAAAGGTTCTATTTAACTGCTATTTTTTCAAATAATTTTGACGTTGATTTCTAATGTTACAATGTTTTACCTTATCTAACAACCGACTTGCTCGCATTTTCAAATACAGGTGAAATATCTCAACAGAACCTCGTTAAAAACACTTCGACAGGCGCAGTGTGACACTTGATGAACTGACGTATTAAATTCGCATAAAAAAGGTAGCAATTAGAAAATTACTACCTTTAAAATCATTAACTTTATAACACTAATTAAAAGCGTCACATCTGTATCTAAAATCTAAATACGTTTATTTGAGTGTCTTTTTAACTTCAACTTCACGGAACGCTTCAAGAATATCTCCTTCGCGAATGTCATTGTAGTTTTTCACTTGCATACCACAGTCATAACCTTTAGCCACTTCTTTCGCATCGTCTTTGAAACGTTTTAAAGAGCTTAACTCACCCGTGTACACAACCACACCTTCTCTAATTAATCGGACACCAGCGTTTCTGTAAATCTTACCATTTGTAACCATACATCCTGCAATGGTTCCAATTTTAGAGATTTTAAAGGTTTCTCTAATTTCTGCCGTTCCAGTGATTTCTTCTTTGAATTCCGGAGACAACATGCCTTCCATCGCGTCCTTAAGATCGTTAATCGCATCATAAATAATAGAATACATTCTGATGTCAATTTCTTCCTTATCGGCAATTTGCCTGGCATTACCCATTGGTCGCACATTAAATCCGATGATAATCGCATCTGACGCCGTTGCAAGCAGAACATCACTTTCTGTAATTGCACCCACTCCTTTATGTATGATGTTAACCTGAATTTCTTCGGTAGATAATTTTTGGAATGAATCTGTAAGCGCTTCTACAGAACCATCTACATCCCCTTTCAAAATAATGTTTAGTTCCTTAAAGTCTCCTAATGCAATTCGTCTTCCAATTTCATCCAACGTAATATGACGTTGTGTTCTAACCGATTGTTCTCGTTGTAGCTGTGTACGTTTTGCAGCAATTTGTTTTGCTTCACGTTCATCTTTAAATACGGTAAATTTATCCCCTGCTTGTGGCGCGCCATCCAATCCTAAGATTGAAATAGGTGTTGAAGGACCTGCCTCAAGCACATCGTTTCCACGCTCATCATGCATAGCTCTTACTTTACCACTGTTTTTACCAGCCAAAACATAATCGCCAATTTTTAGCGTTCCTGCTTGAACTAAAATTGTAGAAACGTAACCACGACCTTTATCTAAAAAGGCTTCGACAACTGTTCCTAGAGCAGGTTTATTTGGATTTGCTTTCAGCTCTAATAACTCCGCTTCTAGCAATACTTTTTCTAATAACTCTTTGACTCCATCACCCTTCAATGCAGAGACATCATGGGATTGAATTTTTCCACCCCAGTCTTCTACTAATAAGTTCATATTAGCCAAGGCTTCCTTAATTTTTTCAGGATTCGCCGCTGGTCTATCTATTTTATTGATTGCAAAGATAATTGGAACGCTGGCTGCTTGCGCATGCGCAATTGCTTCCTTGGTTTGAGGCATGATATCATCATCTGCCGCAATTACAATAATAGCAATATCCGTGACTTGAGCACCACGAGCACGCATGGCCGTAAAGGCCTCGTGACCAGGGGTATCTAAAAAGGCTATTTTTTGTCCTGTTCCAAGGGTCACTCCGTAAGCTCCAATATGCTGGGTGATCCCTCCTGATTCTCCTGCAATTACATTTTCTTCTCGTATGTAATCTAACAAGGAAGTCTTACCGTGATCAACATGTCCCATGACCGTTACGATCGGAGCACGCGTTTCTAAATCATCAGCAGTGTCCTCAACGACTTCAATAGCTTCATCTATATCTGCAGTTACAAATTCTACTGTATATCCAAATTCTTCGGCAACAATGGTTAAAGTCTCAGCATCCAAACGCTGATTCATAGTTACCATCATACCAAGTGACATACATGCAGAAATAATTTGAGTCACCGAAACATCCATCATTGTAGCGACTTCACTAGCGGTTACAAATTCTGTTACTTTAAGTACTTTGTTTTCTAATTCTTGTTGTTCTTGATCTTTTTCGGTTTGTTGACGGTGTTGGTCTCTTTTATCTTTTCTATACTTAGCACCCTTTTTACCTTTATTAGATTTCCCTTGTAATTTTTCAAGAGTTTCTCTTACTTGTTTTTGTACTTCTTCCGCTGTTGGCTCTACCTTTGGAGCTTGTGTTCTTGCGGGTGGTCTATTTCTAAAGTTTCCTCTCGGTTGTGAAGAATTGCTTCCAACCTTACTAATTCTACGACGTTTTTTTCTAGCATCTGCAGAATTTGCACCAGCTGCTGGTGTGGCTGGTTTGGCTTTTTTAGGCTTATTAAATTGAGTTAAATCTATTTTTTGCCCAGTAGATTTTGGACCAGAAAGCTTTTGATAATTAGTTGTTTCAACTTTTTGTTCTCCTGGGACAACGGCTTCTGTAGCGGCGGCTGGTTCAGCTGCTGCTGAAGGCGTCGGCTCTGGTTTTGAGACTGGTGTTTCTTTTTTGTTTTCGGCTGGTAAAGGAGCGTCCGCTACTGCTGGTGCAGACTTTACTTTTGGCGTGGACTCAACTTTAGGAGTTTCTTTAGCTTTGGGTGTTGCTTTTGGAGCAGCAGACTCAACTTTTGGTGCTGGTGCTTCTTTTGGAGCAACCTCAACTTTTGGAGCTTCCTCTATTTGGGCTGCCGCAGGCTTTTGTTCTTCAGGCTGTTGTTGAGTTGCTTTTTTAGGACCATCTAAATCGATCTTACCAACTTTCTTTGGACCTTGAAGTACCTGTTTGGCTTTGAAAACTGTTTTAGCGGCTTCTGCTTTTTGAAGTTTTAGCTCTATTTCCTGTTCACGTTGAACACGCAAGGCTTCTTTTTCTTTTAGCTTAGCTTCACCAACTTCTTTAGAGGCGACTTTCTTGCTTGCATCCGTTTGAAACTCTCCTGCAAGAAGATCATACACTTCAGAAGTGATTTTAGTTGTAGGGCGTTTTTCTATTTCAACATTTTTTGTTTCCAAAAAATCGACCGCTCGATCGAGAGAAATATTCAATTCCCTTAACACTTTATTTAATCTAATAATTTCAGCCATAAATTGCCTTTGATATTTTTTAACAGTATTTCTTACGCGTATTCGTGTGGTAATCCGGTCTTAGAGGGTACCAATATAATTAAAATTTTACTCTTCAAATTCTTCTTTCAGAATACGAACCACATCTTCGATGGTTTCTAACTCTAAATCCGTACGCTTTACAAGGTCATCAATCTCTTGTTCAAGGATACTTTTTGCGGTGTCTAAACCTGCTTTTGCAAATTCAGCTATGATCCATGCTTCGATTTCATCAGAGAATTCAGAAAGCTCAACATCTTCTTCTACACCTTCTCTAAATACATCTATTTCATACCCTGTCAAACGACCAGCTAAACGAATGTTGTGACCTCCTCTACCAATTGCTTTACTAACTTCTTCAGGTTTTAAAATTACCTCAGCGCGTTTAGTTTCTTCATTAATTTTGATGGATGTAACTCTCGCTGGGCTCAGTGCTCTAGTAATATAGAGTTGTAAGTTGGTTGTGTAATTGATGACATCAATATTTTCATTTCCTAGTTCACGTACAATGCCGTGGATTCTAGATCCTTTCATTCCAACACAAGCACCTACAGGATCAATTCGATCGTCATAAGAGTCTACTGCAACTTTGGCTTTTTCTCCTGGAATCCTTACAACATTTTTAACGGAAATAAGTCCATCAAAAACTTCAGGGATCTCTTGTTCAAATAATTTTTCAAGAAATACAGGAGCTGTTCTTGAAAGTACAATAGAAGGTTTGTTTCCTTTTAAATCGACACTTTCAATAATCCCTCGAACATTTTCACCTTTTCTGAAAAAATCAGAAGGAATTTGTTTGTCCTTTGGAAGGATTAATTCATTGCCTTCATCATCTAATAAAATAACGGCACGGTGACGAATATGGTGTACTTCTGCGGTATATATTTCACCTACTAAGTCTTTAAAGTGCTTGTAGATGTTTGTGTTATCGTGCTCGTGAATTTTAGAAATTAAATTCTGGCGTAACGCTAAAATTGAACGACGCCCTAAATCGATGAGCTTAACTTCCTCAGACACATCTTCACCAACTTCAAAATCTGGTTCAATTTTTCGAGCATCTGTTAAAGAGATTTCTTGATTTTCTTCTTCAACCTCACCATCTGCAACTACAACTCTATTTCTCCATATTTCTAAATCGCCTTTATCTGGATTGATAATGATATCAAAATTATCATCATCCCCAAATTTCTTTTTCAATGTATTTCTAAATACATCTTCTAAGATTGACATCAAGGTAACTCTATCAATTAGCTTTTCGTCTTTAAACTCTGAAAACGAATCAATTAACGCTAAATTTTCCATAATTTTAGTCTTGTATTAAAATAATATTTTCACTTTTGCTTCACTTATATCTGTGTACAGAAGGGTTGCTTTTTTCTGAACTGTGACCTTTCCTTTGCCGATAGGTTTTGGCTCTCTAGCTTTCCATTCAAGTACAATATCTTCTTTATTGGCAGCAGTTAAGACAGCTTCAATTTTTTGATTTTCTACAGCCTTAACTTCTAATGTTCTACCGATGTGTTTTTGAAATTGACGTGGGTGTGTTAATGGAGTGGTCGCCCCAGAAGAGGATACTTCTAATGCAAAATCATGTTCTTCCCTGTCAATGTTGTGTTCGATTCCACGACTTACAAACATACAGTCTTCTACAAGAACTCCCTTGTCTCCGTCTATGACGATTCTAATTTTATTGCCTTCTAAGATTTCGAAATCTATCAAAAATAAATCCTGTCTTTGTGCAAGGCAATCCTCTAATAATTCTTTTACTATTTCTCTAAACATCTGGTATAAAAAGAGGGGACTTTATGTCCCCTCGCTTTTTCATTTATCATTCTATGCGGCAAATATACAACATAAAAATTGAATTTAACAAGTGTTTATCCTTGTTTTAGTTGGCCCACTAGGGCTCGAACCTAGACTCTTTGGTACCAAAAACCAACGTGTTGCCAGTTACACCATGGGCCAATCTCGTATTGAGGGTGCAAATTTATAATAAAGTTTTGTTTGGACAAACATTTTTAAATTTATTTATTGTTGATTTTTTGGTTTATAATATAAACTAGTTTACATTTGCTATTCTAAATCTTATAACTATGAAAACACAAGAACAAATTGAACTTATTAATGACACCATTAATAAAACAAAAGAAAATTTAAAATCGAGTGCTCCCAATTTCATTTTCTGGGGTGCATTAATTGCAGTCTTAAGCTTTTTTCATTACAGTTTCCCTGAAATTGTTGAAAAAACTTACTACTCAACATTGCTGTATTGGGTCCTAATTCCAATGCTTGGAATGATCATAACCGTTATTTACAATATTAAAAAGCGTAAACAAACGGGATATGAAACCCATATTGGTCGTGCACTTAAGATAATTTGGGGGGTGTTTAATATTTCTTGGGTCCTTTTAGTACTTATTTCAGTTGAAAAAAATCAAAACCCTACCGAGTCAATTTTATTCCTATTAGGGGTTATGATTCTTATAACGGGTCTTTTAATTCGCTTCAAGCCCTTTTCTATTGGGGGTGTTTCTGTTATTGTTTGCAGTGTTCTATTGGTCTATAATCCAGAAGTAAATTCGCTCTTAATTAATGGCATCGCCTCAATTTTAGGGCTTTTCTTACCAGGGTTGGCGCTCTATTATAGTAAATCAAATGTTTAGCCCCTTAGATAAATTATTGGTAAACCCAACACGTCTGATGATAGTGGCTGTGTTGACTAAAGTGGAGAATTGTGATTTTAATTATTTGAAAAAAATCACCAAAACCACGCAGGGAAATCTGAGTATACAGCTGAAAAAACTAAAAGAAAGTGGCTATATTTCCATCCACAAAAGTTTTGAAAACAACTACCCAAAAACAAGTTGTTCGATTACTAAGACAGGCGTCAAAGCATTTGAGGGTCATTTTGAGAATTTAAAAAACTATCAAGACTTAAAACTTTAAGTATGTATGAGTTTGTACGAGATTTACACTTATACACTATAGCACCCTGTTTACCACTGGGATTCTATCTTATTGTGGTTTCAGGCAAAGGAGGGATTTTCCATAAAAAGATTGGCTATATGTATATGGTTCTTATTTTTTTCTCATCGGTTGTTTCCTTGTTTTTGAAAGCCTATGTAGGCCCCACAATTCTGAACCATTTTGGTTGGATTCATTTATTAAGTATCATCACAATTTGGACGGTTCCTCGTAGTTTAATTGCCGTTAAAAAAGGAAATATTCAAAGACACAAACGCTCCATGAAACTACTGTATTGGATCGGCCTCATCCTAGCAGGATTATTTACGCTCATGCCAGGAAGGTATTTACATAGTTTACTATTTGGATAATTTGTTTGAACGATTTAAAACAAAATTTATTAAGGTTTACTTAAAAGGTTTTAGCCCTTGCGTATTTATTATTAAATTCGCCTCAAACTTCAATTTTACACCATGGCGGATTTTAATTTTAAAAAATGGAACCTCATCTTAGGATGGCTTGCCTTTTTAATAGCATTCATCACGTACAGCTTCACTGTAGAACCAACCGTTAGTTTTTGGGATGCTGGTGAATACATATTGACGTCTTCCAAACTACAGGTTGGACACCCTCCTGGAGCACCATTTTTTCAAATGATGGGCGCCTTCTTTTCGATTTTTGCTTCTGAACCGAGCCAAATAGGATTGATGATTAATATGATGAGTGCGACCGCCAGTGCTTTCACTATTTTATTCATGTTTTGGTCGATTGTATTGCTTATCAAACAAGTCGTTAAAAATAATACCGAATCTTCAAAAGGGCAAAATACCGCTATTTTAGGGGCTGCATTTGTGGGGAGTTTATCCTTTGCTTTTACGGACTCATTTTGGTTTAATGCTGTTGAAACCGAAGTCTATGCGATGGCAACACTCATCATGGCGGTTTTGTTTTATTTAGGACTGCGTTGGGGAAATGACATGTTTACTCCGAGAGGCAACAAATGGTTGATCCTTATTTCTTTTGTAGTCGGGCTTTCTTTTGGCGTTCACTTCATGGGACTGTTGACCATTCCTGCGATCAGCCTTATCTACTTTTTCAAAAACTATAAAACAATCACTGTTAAGAATTTTGTTCTGGCAAATTTGGCTGGTATTGCTGTTTTATTATTTGTCTTTAAACTCTTAGCTCCCAATATCCTTAGGTACTTTAGTGTCTTAGAAATCTTTTTTGTGAACTCTGTTGGACTTCCTTTTAATTCAGGCTCTATCATTGCGTTTATTTTGTTGGTTGGATTCATTTTTTGGGGACTGAATTACACTCGAAAAAAAGGCTATATCCATCTTAATACAGGGCTCCTCTGCATCACGTTTATAGTCATTGGATTTTCATCTTGGTTGATGCTTCCTATTCGTGCGAATGCGAATGTGACTGTTAATGAAAACAACCCTTCTAGTGCCCGAGAACTCCTCGCTTATTATAACCTAGAACAGTATCCAAAAACACATTTGTTTTATGGACCTCAATTTACGGATCAATATGCTGGTTTGGACGAAAATCAACCCTATATCGATGACAAACCAAAATATGAAAAGGACGAAACATCTGGTACTTATGTCATTGTCAACGATTACAAAGATGGTCTGCAAAACTACAACACAGAACATGCCTCCTTATTGCCAAGAATGTGGAGTTCTGAACATGCAGAAAACTACATGATGTATTCTGGGTTTTTGGAGTTTTCCATCAAGTCGGAGTATCAAATGCAAAACGAATTACGTTCGTTAGTAAATAGCTTCAAAGATTCCGTAGCCAAAGGAGACGTTGATTACGAAGGCTATAATGACTTTCTAAAAGAATATGGGCGCTTTATTGACATTCAAAAACCATCACTCCTTCAAAACATCTATTACCTTTTTGATTACCAAATTGGATATATGTATTGGCGTTATTTTATGTGGAATTTTACAGGACGTCAAGATGATGTTCAGGGGCGTCTTGATCTTCATGGCAATTGGATCAGTGGAATTGAGGCTTTGGACTCTTACATTTTAGGTATTTCTCAAGACAACCTTCCAAGCGATGTTTTAAATAATAAGGCTCGGAATACCTACTATTTTTTACCCTTATTATTAGGACTCATCGGCTTGTTTTTTCTTTTTAATAGAGACAAAAAACTCTTTTGGACCATGCTAGTGTTTTTCTTGTTTACAGGAATTGCCATACAAGTATATACCAATGTACGACCGTTTGAACCGCGAGAACGCGATTATTCGTTAGTGGGATCCTTCTATGTATTTGCACTCTGGATCGGATTTGGAGTCTTTGCGATTTATGAGAAATTAAGGGCTTATTCAAAAACAAGTTTATTAGCTCCACTTGTAAGCATAGTCTGTTTGATTGCTGTTCCTGGGATTTTGATAAGCCAAAATTGGGACGACCATGACCGTTCAGGACGAGAAACAGCACACGCTATGGCTGTCCAATACCTAGAAGCTTGTGACCCGAATGCCATTATTTTTACCATTGGTGACAACGATACCTTTCCACTTTGGTATGCCCAAGAAATTGAGGGCATTCGTCGCGATGTTCGCGTTGTTTGTACCAGTTTATTAAATGTCGATTGGTACATAGATCAAATGAAACGAAAGGCGTATGACAGTGACCCTATTCCATCAAGTTTGACACACGATAAATATAAATGGGGGACACGAGATTATATCATTAAAGAAGTTGTGACCAAAGACACTTTGAGGCTAGATCAGTTTTTAGGGTTTATCACGAATGATGATCCGCGTACTAAGTACAAAAACACCCTTGACCAACAAGGGTATGACACCAGTGGACAACGCAGACAAGATTTGAATGCTAATTTCTTCCCAACAGAACACGTAAGAATCCCAGTGGACAAGGAATCAGTCTTAAGAAATGGAATTGTGAAAGCTAAAGATTCTGCTTCAATTGTACCTTATATTGACATTAGAATCAAAGGATCTGCAATTTATAAAAACCGCTTATTAATGTTGGATATCATTGCCAATAACAATTGGGAACGCCCCATCTACTTTAGTGGTGGTGCCTTTGGGGATGACGATTATATTTGGATGAAAGACTATTTGCAACTCGATGGGTTGGTTTATAAGTTAGTCCCTATAAAAACAGCGGTGGCAAAAAACAATCCTTTTGATATGGGCCGTATTGATTCTGAGAAAATGTATGACATGGTGACCAATTGGGATTGGGGAAATAATGGAGACCCAACAATATATCATGATATTGAAACACGAAGAAATAGTTTGACCTATCGTGGAAATTTAGCACGACTCATAGAAGTTTTAATTCAAGAAGGTGAGTTGGAAAAAGCAGAGGAAATAGCAGATTTGGCAATGGAAAAAATGCCGGTGGATCTCTTTGGATTTTATACGTTGCTAGAGCCTTATATTGGTGCTTACTATGAACTAGAAGCGACCGAAAAAGCACGAGAATTATACTTAAATGTGAGTCAGAAGTATCAAGAAAGCCTGAAGTATTACAGCTCCCTATCTGAATACAACCAGTCTCAACACATTCAAACGATTTACACTGACATTGAACGCTATAGAAGCTTGGTAGATGTGACGACAATCTATGAAACAGAGGTGTTTATTAAAGCTGAAATGGAAAAATTCAACAGCTATCTTAGGTTGTTTACTGGGGAATTAGAAGAGGAAGAAGAAACTCAAATAGAAGATGAGGTCTTGGAGGATCTTTAATGAATGATTGTGTAATTATAAAAATCACACATACTCTTGAATCCGTCCAATAATTGTATTGGCATCTAGCTCACCGCTTTGGCGCCATTTCATGTCACCTGATTTGTAAATAATAAGAGTTGGCAAGCCTTTGATACGAAGTGCTTCCGCTAGGTCTTGATTTTTTTCAACGTCAATTTTTATCACTCGAGCTTTATCTCCCATCGCAGCAGCAACATCTCTAAGAACGTCGTGCATCGCTTCAGACTCGTCACTCCATTCTGTGAAGAACTCGAACAATACTGGAATCTCAACATCTATTAACTCTCCAAATTTTGACATATCATGGTGTTTTATGTATCAAACTTCAATGATAATGATACTTACTTATACCCACATCTAGTATAAATGTAAGTATAATTTTGGCGTAAATATAACATTTTCTAAGATTTAAGTGTTATTTGTCCGTTTTTTAAGCGTTATAACGGAAATCTCAGGCCAAATACCAACCCGTCCGGGGAAGGCTAAAAAGCCAAATCCACGGTTCACATTTATGTACTGACCTGCCTTTTCGTAGATACCTGCCCAGTATTTATAGCGCCATTTTATAGGACTCCATTTGATGACTCCCGGAATCTCAATACCAAACTGCATCCCATGCGTGTGACCACTTAAAGTCAGGTGGTAATGGTTTGGATCTTTTACAACTTCGTACTGCCAATGTGAAGGATCATGACTTAGGAGAATTTTGAAATCATTTGGCTCCACTTGTGATGATGCGAGAGATAAATCCCCTTGCTGCTTGAAACCTTTACCCCAATTTTCAACCCCTATAATTGCCAAACGATCGCCATTTTTTTCAATAAACCGACTTTCGTTCCTCAACAAGTCAAAGCCCATATCTTGTTGAATATCCAACAACTCTTGGAAGTTTTCTGCCTTCGCTTCATCGGAAGGCCAACGCGTATAATCACCATAATCATGATTTCCCAAAACAGAGAAAACCCCATCATTAGCTTTTAATTTCGAAAAAGTCGATTTCCACGGACGCATTTCTTTGGATTTGCTGTTTACCATATCGCCTGTAAACATAATCACATCAGAAGCTTGTTCATTTACAAGATTCACAGCATATTCGATTTTTTCTTTATTATCAAAACTCCCACTGTGGATATCACTAATTTGTGTGACCTGATACCCATCAAAAGCAGCTGGTAAATCATCAAATTCTAGTGTGTATTTTAAAACTTTAAAATTATACTTCCCTTTAGTAATCCCATACAAAATCGAGATAAATGGAATGGCAGCGATGCCTAGAGCCAATTGTCCAATGAATTTACGTCGAGAACTAAACAGTGTCGAACTCTCATCTGATTTAGAAACAAAATAATTTACGCCCGCTTCAAACAAACGAAATACATCTTCGCCAAACATAAAAACCAAGAGCACTAATTTAGGGACATAAACCAGTACGAATACTGCAAATGCTAAATAAAATCCAGAATTGATTCCTGAACTTCGATCAAGGGTATATCCTTGATAGACCATGTTTCCGAAAACTGCAATAGAAATCGCAACATACCCATATGTTACCCACGGATTCCTCACCACACTTCTAAAGCTTTGAAGGGCATAAAAATCAAGGGCTAGTACTAGAATTATAAAAACTATGAATCGAGTCATATGAGGTCTAAGTCAAACACAAAAGTAAAACAAAAGCATATGATAACAGAATTAATATTTTAATTTAACGATACTTTTAGATTTATAATTTTTTAGTATATTTCTAAATCATATTATGACCTTTAAATTTTACAGTTTTTTAATCCTTTTATGTGTCTTTAATTGCACAAATCCTTCTGGAGATTTACCAAAAGAGCCTTTAAATCTCTTATCATTTGTAAATCCTTTTATTGGAACCGGTGGTCATGGACACACATTTCCGGGTGCAACTCGCCCTTTTGGAATGATGCAACTAAGTCCAGACACGCGTCTGGAGGGTTGGGACGGATGCTCTGGCTACCATTATAGTGACTCTTATATTTATGGGTTTTCTCACACACATTTGAGCGGTACTGGTGTTTCTGATTATGGCGATATTTTATTAATGCCCTCTAATAAAGCGGTTTTTAATAATGGAAGCGATGAGCAAGAAGGCTACAGAGCCTATTTTTCTCATGAAAATGAAATCGCAGAACCGGGTTATTACAAAGTTGCTTTAGACAGTATAAACGTCGATGTAGAACTCACAGTCTCCAAGCGGAGTGGTATGCATAAGTACCAATATGAATCTTCAGAAAATCAATTTTTAATTTTGGACTTAGCGCATCGGGACCAATTATTGGATTATAAAATCCAAAAAATAGATGCGTATTCTTTAAGTGGGTATCGACATTCAAAAGCTTGGGCCGAAAACCAACAACTGTTTTATTATATACAGTTTTCACACCCTATAAAAAGAATTTCCTACGAACTATCTGACAAGGTCATTGGTACAAAAAATTACAAATTTGAAAGTAAAAAAGCTGCCATTGAATTTGACAACCCAACAAATACTGCTGTACATGTAAAAATTGGCATTAGTGCCGTTGATGAAACTGGTGCCAAACAAAACTTAAACGAAGAGATTACAGATTTTGATTTTGAAAAGCTGAAAAAAGAGGCGCAAAATGAATGGAATGCCAAACTCAACAAGATTGATGTAACCTCTAAAAACTCTGATTACAAAACAAACTTTTATACAGCCCTTTACCATACAATGATTGCCCCAAACCTATATCAAGATGTGGATGGACGCTACCGCGGGATGGATCAAAAAATCCATCAAACAAAAGCATTTGAATATTATACTGTCTTTTCTTTGTGGGACACCTACAGAGCTACACATCCCTTATTCACACTTATTGAAGTACAAAAAACCAATGATTTTATCAATACCTTTTTAGCTAAATTTGATGAAGGTGGAATCTTACCTATTTGGGATTTATCTGCTAGTTATACAGGGTGTATGATAGGGTATCATGCCGTTTCAGTGATTGCAGATGCGTTTATGAAAGGCATTAGAGGTTATGACGCTCACAAAGCATTAAAAGCAATGCAACACAGTGCGCAACAAGATAAATTAGGACTGGCAGATTACAAATCACTCGGCTATATTTCTATGGAGAACGAAAGCGAATCTGTATCAAAAACCTTAGAATATGCGTATGACGATTGGGCATTGGCACAAATGGCACAAGAACTCGGCGTTTCAGAAGTTTATAAGACCTACATTCAACGAGCGCAAAACTATAAGAATGTATTTGACCCTGAGACACAATTTATGCGTGGCCGCTTTAGAAACACTTGGTTTGCTCCTTTTAATCCTCATGAAGTTAATTTTAATTATACCGAAGCCAATGCTTGGCAATACAGCAATTATGTCCCTCAAGATTTTTCTGGCTATATCAATCTGCTCGGCTCCAAAGCACAATTTGAAACGAATTTAGACACCCTATTTTTAGCCCATGCAGAAACAACTGGTAGAGAACAAGCAGATATTACGGGGTTAATTGGGCAGTATGCTCACGGAAATGAACCCAGTCATCACATGGCTTACCTGTACAACTTTGTCAATAAACCTTATAAAACTCAGGAGAAAGTTCATGAAATTTTAACCACACTTTATACAAATACTCCAGATGGGATATCGGGCAATGAAGACTGTGGACAAATGAGTGCGTGGTATGTGTTTAGTGCCATGGGATTCTATCCTGTGACTCCTGCTTCCAACACCTATGTTATTGGAAAACCCCTGTTTGATACAGCAACCATTCATCTCGAAAATAAAAACACCTTTTCTATAAAATCCTACGACTTGAGTGCGGCCAATCGGTATATAGCTTCGGTTAAATTAAACGGAGACTTGTTAGAGCGTTCGTTTCTTTACCACTCAGAAATTATAAATGGAGGAGATTTAGAGTTTTTTATGACAGACAAACCCTCTCAATGGGCGACTGCAAAAGGAACAGAACCCACCACATCCATTCAAGACTTTTTGATTGTACCAGCTCCATTTATTTCGGAAGGAGACGTTGCTTTTAAAACAAAAACGACCATAAGTCTTGGAAATGCAGACCCAAAAGCCACTATCTATTTCAAGATTGATGATTCAACTTATCAAACGTACAACGAACCCATAGAGATCACTGAGGCGACCTCCTTGCATGTTTATGCCGAAAAAAACAAAGTCAAAAGCAGTGTTATCAGTACTAAGTTTTTTAAAATTGACCCCACTATTAACATAAAACTAGAAACTAATTTTGCAAATCAATACAATGCAGGTGGAAATGACGCCCTGATTGATGGCATCCTTGGGGCTACTGATTTTAGAACAGGAACCTGGCAAGGGTATTTTAATGAAGATTTAGTTGCAATTGTTGATTTAGGACGGCAAAAATCAATAAATTTGGTACGTATTAATTTTTTAAAAGATCAACGCTCCTGGATTTTCTATCCTTCAGAAGTGATCTGTTATGGTTCTAAAGATGGTCAAGATTTTAAACGTATTGATACCGTCCAACTAGAATCGCCTTCTCCAAGCGATGAAGTTGAAATTAAAACAATCGAATTTAAAACGCATACAAATCAATATCGATATATTAAACTTATAGCAAAAACATACGGCCCCTTACCTAGTTGGCATTTAGGGTTTCCACACGACGGTAAAAGCTGGCTTTTTGCAGATGAAATTTCAATTAACTAACCAATACCAACATGAGTACAAAAAACAACAATTCCGCATTAACAACCTTAGTCACCGTCTTCTTTTTTTGGGGGTTTATTGCCGCCTCTAATGGGGTGTTCATTCCCTTTTGTAAAACCTATTTCAGCATCGATCAATTTCAATCTCAACTGGTAGACTTTGCCTTTTACGGAGCTTATTATTTAGGAGCCTTGTTGCTATTTGTAATATCAAGTTCTGTAAAAAAAGACATTCTAAATAATTGGGGCTACAAAAATGGCATTGTATATGGCCTCTTAATTTCGGCACTTGGCGCCCTGTTAATGTACCCTTTTGTAAATGGAGCAGATCAAGGAGATACCTCGGTATTTTATTTGGTATTGTTAGCCCTATTTATTGTAGGTCTTGGATTTTCGCTTCAACAAACAGCGGCAAACCCATTTGCGATTGCTTTGGGCGAACCAGAAACGGGATCACATCGATTGAACCTCGCTGGGGGTGTCAACTCATTTGGGACCACTATTGGACCCATTGTTATTGCGTTTATCATTTTTGGATCTACACCGCTTTCAGGGGACGACCTGAATCAAATGATCCTAAATAACGAGATAAAACTAACAACCATTCAATACTTATACCTCGGTGTAGGTGCTTTGTTTTTAGCAGCGGCTGCCCTCTTTCATTTTTCTAAAAAATTACCAAACACAAAAACAAATGAAGTGTTTGAGCCTGCCAATAAAGCAAAAAACATGTTGATCGCTTTAACGGTCGTAATCTTTGTTTGTTTTGGGTTGATTTTTAATACCTACACAGGTGGTGAAGCTCCAACAGAAGCTCTCGAAAACAAACGTCTTTATTTACTTTTAATCGCTTTGTTAGCGGTGGTTCTAAGTGTGTTTTTCGCCAACACACGTGCTTCCAAATCTTCTGAAGGTTGGGGTGCTATGAAATACCCACAATTGGTTTTAGGGATGCTTGCTATCTTTACCTATGTAGGAGTCGAAGTGACCATTCAATCTAATTTAGGGGAACTCTTAAAGTCCGTGGGAAACGAGCTTAAAAATCTAAATCCTTTAGGATTAAAAGTGATGAACGATGCTGAAATTGCTCCCTTCATATCCCTATATTGGGGCGGTATGATGATTGGCCGTTGGGTCGGAGCTATCACTGTTTTTAACCCAAGTAAAGGTCTTAAAAAATGGTTGCTAATACTAGTGCCTTATGTCGCGTTTGGTGTGATTCTACTGGTTAACTTTGGCAGCTACTCTACTTCAGAAATTTTATTATTTAGCGTGTGTGTTGCCATTCAAATCGGTGGATTCTTTATCGCTAAAGACAACCCTATTGCAACCTTGAAAATCTTTAGTGCCTTAGGAGTTATTGGAGTCCTCATCGGAATTTTTGCATCGGGTCAATTGGCTTTATATGCATTGCTTTCGGGAGGTTTATTTTGTTCTATCATGTGGCCATGTATATTTACATTAAGTATTTCTGGATTGGGAAAATACACCTCACAAGGGTCTGCTTTTTTAATCATGATGATTTTAGGGGGAGCTATTATTCCACCACTACAAGGAAAATTAGCAGATATTTTCAGTATTCAATCTTCGTATTGGGTCGCAGTATTCTGTTTTGTATACCTCGTATTTTATGCGTTCAAAACAAAAAGTGTCTTGAAAAATCAAGGCATTATAATTAATGAATAAAATGAAACGACGAAAATTTTTAAAAAACGCCTCTCTGACAGGTTTGGGTTTAGCCATTGGAAATAGCTTAACCAATTGTGCTGAAACTTCAGCGTCAAAAGGCGTTAGTGATCCTTTGGAGGAAGCTTCACTCCCACTGGTTATTGCCACTTGGGATGTGAAAAATGCCACTTCAAAAGCCTGGGACATTTTACAAAATGGAGGCACTGCGCTAGACGCGGTAGAACAAGGCTGTCGTGTAGAAGAAGCTAATGAAAAAGGACAATCTGTGGGTAAAGGCGGACTGCCCGACCGAGACGGAAATGTAACTCTCGATGCCTGTATTATGAATCAAAATGGCGATTGTGGATCGGTTGTTTTTTTACGCAATATCACCCATGCCGTCTCTGTTGCTCGAAAAGTTATGGAAGACACGCCGCACGTCATGCTCGCGGGAACTGGTGCTGAAAAATTTGCACTTCAAAAGGGATTCAAAAAAGAAAACTTACTGACTGAAGCTTCTAAAAAAAGCTGGGAGGCTTGGAAAATTAAAAGTGAGTACAGTCCCATTATCAATATAGAAAACCACGATACTATTGGAATGTTGGCGATCGACAAAGCTGGAAACCTTTCAGGCGCTTGTACCACGAGTGGATTGGCTTATAAGTTGAATGGGCGGGTTGGCGATTCTCCAATCATTGGTTCAGGATTGTTTGTAGACAATGAAATTGGAGCCGCTGTTGCCACAGGTCTTGGTGAAGAAGTCGTGAAAACCGTCGGTAGTTTTTTGGTCGTGGAATTGATGCGACAAGGAAAAACACCTCAAGAAGCTTGTGAAATTGCAATCCAACGAATCGTAAATAAACCCAACAGTAATTACAAGAATTTTCAAGTAGGGTATATTGCTATCAATAAAAAAGGACAAACGGGTTCGTTTTCAATCCACCAATGGTTTAGTATGACTAAATTTCATAAGGGAGTAAACGAACAAATACAATCAAATTATTTTAACAAAGACGCTTAAAAAATCTCTAATGGCTGAACAAAAACGCTTATTTCTTCTCGATGCTTATGCTCTCATTTTTAGAGGCTACTATGCGTTTATCAAAAACCCGCGGATTAATTCCAAAGGATTGGATACTTCCGCTATTCTTGGGTTTACCAACTCATTATTAGACGTTATAAAAAGAGAACGTCCAGACCACTTGGCAGTTTGTTTTGACAAAGGCGGCAGTAAAGACCGTGTTGAAATTTTTAAGGAATACAAAGCCAACAGGGATGCAACTCCTGAGGGGATCAAAGTTGCCGTGCCTTATATCTATGAGATTTTAAAGGCGATGAATATTCCTGCTGTTGTCAAAGAAGGATTTGAAGCAGATGATATCATTGGAACCCTTGCTAAAAAAGCCGAAAAAGAGGGTTATAAAACCTTTATGGTTACACCCGATAAAGATTTTGCACAACTCGTAAGCGAGAATATTTTCATGTACCGCCCGATGTTTGGAGGGGGTTATGAAACTTGGGGTGTAGAAGAAATCAAAGCAAAATTTGAAATTGAAGACCCACTTCAAGTGATTGACTTTTTAGGGATGAAAGGCGATGCTTCTGATAATATCCCAGGACTTCCTGGAGTCGGAGACAAAACAGCCAAAAAACTGCTTGCACAGTATGGCAGCATGGAGAATTTATTGGCAAACACTCACGAGCTCAAAGGAAAAATGAAAGAAAAAATCGAAGCCAACGCCGAGCTTGGATTGCTTTCTAAAAAATTAGCCACTATTTTATTAGACGTTCCTGTAGAATTTGACGCCAAAAGTTTTGAACTCACTGCACCCGATACCGAAAAAGTAAGCGCCATTTTTCAGGATTTAGAATTCAGACGGTTGATCGATAATTTTAATAAAACATTTGCTGTAAACCCGCCTGAAAGCACCCCTTCAACACCAGAGGGATCTACTCCAAAACCAGCAACGACACCCGCTGCAAGTCCAACAACCGAAGCAGGTGCAGGACAATTTTCATTGTTTGGTGGAGACGAACCTTCGGCACCGCTTGCAACACAAAACTACGGAAGAGAAACTGCCACTTCAGTCCCGCACTTTTACCAAAGTGTTTCAGGTGATTTAGGGCTGAAACTATTTATCAAGCAACTCATGAACCAGACCTCGGTTTGTTTTGACACCGAAACAACGGGGCTCAATTCACTGACTGCAGAACTGGTTGGAATTGCCTTTTCATGGGAAGCTCATAAAGGGTTTTACATTCCATTTCCAGAAGCTTTTGAGGAAGCACAAAAATTGATTGAATTATTTCGACCGTTTTTTGAAGCCACACACATTGAGAAAATTGGACAAAATTTAAAATATGATTTAAAGGTGTTGCACAAATATAAAATAGAGGTCAAGGGTCCTTTATTTGATACCATGATTGCGCATTATTTGATCAATGCCGACATGCGTCACAATATGGACGTCCTCGCAGAAACCTATTTGAATTATACGCCTATTTCTATTACAGAGCTTATTGGGAAAAAAGGGAAGAATCAGCTTTCAATGCGCGATGTATCGCTTGAAAAACTAACGGAATATGCTGTGGAAGATGCCGATATTACCTATCAACTGGCAAGTCATTTCAAAAAAGAATTGACGGATGCAGACACCTTGAAATTGTTTAATGAGATCGAAATTCCTTTGGTAAAAGTCTTAGCGTCGATGGAATTAGAAGGCATCAAACTCGATACTGAATTTTTAAATTCGCTTTCAGAAGATTTGAATACGGATATTGAGACCCTTCAAACAAAAATATTTGAAGCTGCTGGAGAAACATTTAATATTGCGTCTCCGAAGCAATTAGGAATCATTCTTTTTGAGAACTTAAAACTGGTTGATAAACCTAAAAAAACAAAAACAGGACAATACAGTACGGCAGAAGATGTACTGTCCTATTTGGCAAAAGACCACGAAATCATTCAAAATGTATTGGATTATAGAGGACTTGCCAAACTAAAAAGCACCTATGTAGATGCATTGCCAGAGCAAGTCTTAGAAAGTACCGGGCACATCCATACGGAGTATATGCAAACCGTTGCCGCCACAGGACGCTTGAGTAGTAACAACCCCAATCTTCAGAACATTCCGATCCGAACAGAACGTGGCCGGCAAGTGCGAAAAGCGTTTGTTCCACGAAATGAAGAGTACATCCTTTTAGCAGCCGATTATTCTCAAATTGAGCTGCGTGTCATTGCAGCGATGAGCGAAGAAGAAACCATGATTGAAGCCTTTAAAAACGGTGAAGACATTCATGCCTCCACGGCAGCGAAAGTATTTAATGTGCCTTTGGAAGAAGTGACTAGAGAACAGCGTGGCAATGCCAAAACAGTCAACTTTGGGATTATTTATGGCGTGTCTGCTTTTGGGCTGAGCAACCAAACCGATTTAAGTAGAACTGAGGCCAAAGAACTGATTGAAACTTATTATGAAACCTATCCCAAACTTCGTAAATACATGAGTTCACAGGTCGATTTTGCAAGAGACCATGGCTATGTGACAACGGTTTCAAACCGACGACGCTACCTCAAAGATATCAACTCACGAAATGCGATTGTACGCGGTGCTGCCGAACGAAATGCGGTGAATGCACCCATTCAAGGGAGTGCGGCAGATATCATCAAAATTGCGATGATTAACATTTATAACAAACTCGAGGAAGGTGGCTTTAAAACCAAAATGCTCCTACAAGTGCATGATGAATTGGTTTTTGATGTTTACAAGCCTGAGCTAGACACCATGAAAACCTTAATCCAAAACGAAATGGAAAACGCCTATACCTTAAGTGTTCCCTTAGACGTTGAAATGGATATGGGTGTGAATTGGCTAGAAGCGCATTAAATTTACAACTCTAAAACGTTGTTGTATTGACTTTTTTGTTGGGCTCTAAAATGTTAAAGTTATTGGTTTTTTGGAACCCTATTCTTTTTTTTATTAAATTTATAACTGATTTTGATCCCAAGTCTAAATCTTCAATAAGCAATTTAACCGACGTTTAAGATATTATTTTAGTTGAATACCCTATTGGAAAGGTTCTGATATCCGTCTGATTAAGGAGTTATTAGAACCTAACTATTTGTAATAATAACGGATTTACGTTTCAAAATAGTTCTAATTAAAGGACGTCTAAAATAAGTTTTAAAATATAAAACAATTGATTTACAGTGCTTTAAACATAATAACAACCATCAAACATAATGGAAATATCGGTACTGGTACCGATATACAGTAGTTGGCTACAATACAAATGACGAAAAAGAAAGAAAAAAATTGCTTCATTATAATGCCAATTAGTGATAATTCAAATTATCCTGAAGGGCATTTCCAAAGAGTTTATGAACATTTAATAATACCAGCTTGTGAAAATGCAGGCTTTACACCAATAAGAGCAGATGATGTAATTAATACAAATTACATTGCAATAGATGTCATCAAAAAAATTATTGAATCTGAAATGGTTTTATGTGATTTAAGTTCTCAAAATCCAAACGTTCTTTATGAATTAGGAATAAGACAAGCTTTCAACAAGCCTGTATCTCTAATTAAAGATAAAAAAACAAAAAGAATTTTTGATATTCAAGGTTTTAGAGATTTTGAATATGACGAAACTTTAAGAGTAGATAATGTAGAAACAAATGTTGAGAAACTATCACAAGTTTTGATTTCAACATATGAAGAAAAAAATAACGATATAAATTCACTTGTTTCATTATTGAGCTTAAATCCTGCAAAAATTGAAAATACAACCGAGTTATCAACTGAAACAAAACTGATTTTAAATTCCATTTCAGGAATAGATAAACGACTAAATTCTTTAGAAAATAATTCCAAAACAGATGTAGATATACTTCCTTTCAAAAAATCAAAATTTTATGGCGGAGGAGAAATTAATATAATTCCAAATAAGAAATTACCTGAAAATGTTGGAAATGACTTTTCAAGAAAAGAAATTGAAGAATTGAAAAAAGGAGATTCAGTTTATCACAATAAATTTGGTTTTGGAGAGGTTTTAGAAATTGAAAAATCTGGTAGTACAGTAACCAGAGTAAAAGGAAATATTAGGTTTAATGATTTCGGAATTAAGAAATTATTACTTGATTTTGCTAAATTAAAAAAAGTACTGTAGCTAACAACGTGTAAAAATAATTTCTTGGTTCTTGTCTATTTGGAAAATCCTGCGGATTTCCCCGCTGCGCAAAGTCTCCCGACTTCGCGCAACTAAAAAAAGCATAAAATGAAATGTAAATTTTGAAGTATTAAAATAAATTTTAAACTTAAAAATAACGAGAGTTATATAAACTCAAAGTCGGGAGACTTTGCGCAGAAAGGTCTAATTTATTTTTTAGTTTTGATTGTTGCTTTTCAAACTCATAACCCCCGCTAGCGCGAGCATCTTTTGCTCGTGCCTAATAACTAAAGCTCAAGGGCCTTTTTAACGTCTTCATTCATCAAGAATTCTTGTGGGTTTTCGAGCGCTTCCTTCACAGCCACCAAGAACCCTACAGATTCTCTACCATCAATAATTCTGTGGTCATAAGATAAGGCGACGTACATAATCGGACGAATTTCTACCTTACCAGCAATCGCTACGGGTCGTTCTACAATATTGTGCATTCCAAGAATCGCACTTTGAGGCGGGTTGATAATCGGTGTTGAAAGCATGCTTCCAAACACACCCCCGTTAGAAATGGTAAAGGTTCCACCGGTCATTTCATCCACAGTGATTTGTCCGTCACGGGCACGAATTGCCAAACGTTTCACCTCAGCTTCTACCCCTCTAAATGATAAATCTTCTGCATTTCTGATCACAGGAACCATGAGTCCTTTAGGGCCTGAAACGGCGATGCTAATATCACAAAAATCATAGGAAATCATTTCTTTGCCATCGATCATAGAGTTCACCGAAGGGAATAATTTTAAAGCGCGTACTACGGCAAGAGTAAAGAAACTCATAAACCCAAGTCCAACATCGTGCTTTTCTTTAAAGGTTTCTTTGTATTGTTTTCTCAATTCGAAAATCGGAGACATGTCAACTTCGTTGAAGGTTGTTAACATGGCAGTTTCGTTTTTGGCAGTTACCAAACGTTCTGCTACTTTTCGACGCAACATAGAGAGTTTAGATCGTGACACACCACGTCCTTCTACATTCACTTGTTGTCCCATTGCTGGAACGGCCTTGACAGCGTCTTCTTTTGTAATGCGACCATCTTTGCCAGTGCCTGTTATTGCAGTGGCTTCAATGCCTTTTTCAGACAATATTTTTTTAGCTGCTGGACTCGCAGATCCCGTAGCATAAGTGGTATTTGCAACTGCTTCAACTTTTGGCGCTGCCGCTACTTCTGGGGTTGATGCAGCCGCTTTGGGCGCATCTCCACCTTCAGGTTTTGCAGCACTGGTATCAATCAAACAAACCACAGCACCCACCTCAACAGCATCGCCTACTTCTGCTTTAAACGTTACCGTTCCACTGGCTTCTGCTGGCAACTCTAAAGTTGCTTTATCACTATCAACCTCAGCAATTGCTTGGTCTTTCTCTACATAATCACCTTCTTGAACTAACCATTCTGCAATTTCAACTTCTGTGATGGATTCGCCAGGTGAAGGCACTTTCATTTCTAAAATCATTGTGTGTTTATTTTAGTTTTTTTCTTTGATTGTCTTTTGTCTTATCAAAAACAAAGTCTATAACTTCTTTGTGTCGTCTTTTGGAACGCGTGGAACTTCCTGCTGCTGGAGCACTGTAACTTCGTCTTGAAGCCACACGCCAATGTTTAGCAGCGTCTATATGCATTAAAATGTGTGCATAAGCCCCCATATTTCTTGGTTCTTCTTGTGCCCAAACAATGTCATCTGCATTTTTATATTTTGAAATCAATGCCTCTATCTCATCTTCTGGAAGTGGAAACAATTGCTCTACACGTACCAAAGCTACGTCGGTTCTGCCTAAGTTTTCTTGTGCTTCTAGTAAATCATAATAGAATTTACCAGTTACTAATACCAGTGTTTTAATGTTTTCCGCTTGAGCGGACGCATCGTCTATCAGCATTTGAAAGCTTCCATTTGCAAACTCTTCTACTGAAGACACGACTTTTGGATGACGTAATAAACTTTTTGGGGTGAATACAATTAATGGCTTTCTGAAATCTGCTTTTAATTGACGTCTCAATAAATGGTACATATTGGCTGGCGTAGTACAATCGGCAATAAACATATTGTCTTTTGCACAGAGTTGCAAGTAGCGTTCCATTCGCCCTGAGGAATGCTCCGCACCTTGACCTTCATACCCATGCGGTAATAGCATAACAATCCCATTGGGTGTTTTCCATTTGTCCTCTCCACATGAAATGTATTGGTCAATCATAATCTGAGCGCCATTACTGAAATCTCCAAATTGTGCTTCCCAAATGGTAAGGGTATTTGGACTTGCCATGGCATAACCATAATCAAATCCAACAACTCCATATTCAGATAATAAGGAGTTATAAATATTAAATTGTCCTTGGTTTGGACTTATGTTTTCGAGAAGGATCACTTCTTCTTCACTGTCTTCAACTTTTACCACGGCATGACGGTGAGAGAACGTCCCACGCTCGACATCTTGTCCAGAAATACGCACATTAAAACCTTCTTCTAAAAGAGATCCGTACGCCAAATGTTCCGCCATAGACCAATCGAGTTTATCACCTTCAAACATTTGTTTTCGGGCTTCAATCAAACGTGAAATTTTACGTATAAATTTTTTATCTTCAGGAAGCGAGGAAAGAATCTTGGCAATAGAAACTAGTTTTTCTCTTGGGTAGCTGGTATCTATCGTCTTTCGCATCTGATTTGCTTTGGCTCTCGGGAAATTTTCCCATGCCTCTTGCATAAATGGTGTAATAACAGTTTTATCTTCTTTTCGGGAGGTTACTAATTCCGTTTCTAAAGAAGCTTTATAATCTTGCTCAAGCTTTGAAACGTAGTTGGAATCAATAATCCCTTCATCCATTAATTTTTGTGCATAAATATTGCGTGGATTGTTGTGACTCGCAATGGCTTTATACAGTTTTGGTTGTGTAAAACGCGGTTCATCCCCTTCATTATGTCCATATTTTCGATAGCCTAATAAATCAATAAACACATCCCGCTTAAACTGCATTCTAAAATCTAAGGCAAATAAAATGGAGTGCACGACGGCTTCGGCATCATCAGCATTGACATGTAATACCGGAGACAGCGTCACTTTTGCAACATCGGTACAATAAGTAGATGAACGGGCATCGAGATAGTTTGTGGTAAATCCAATTTGATTGTTCACCACTATATGAATGGTTCCGTTGGTTTTATAGCCGTCTAGCTGTGCCATTTGAACAACTTCATAAACAAGGCCTTGCCCTGCGATAGCAGCATCACCGTGTACCACAATTGGCAACACTTTACTGGCGTCCTCAGGATTTAGCTTGTCCTGTTTTGCTCTTGTAATCCCTTCTACAACGGCTCCTACTGTTTCGAGGTGAGAAGGGTTGGGTGCAATACTTAAATTGATGCGGTTGCCATTATCTGTCAGTCGATCACTGGTCCACCCAAGATGATATTTTACATCCCCGTCAAAAACTTCTTCTTCATAATCCTTTCCATCAAATTCACTAAAAATATCGCTTGCCGATTTTCCAAAAATATTGGTCAGCGTACTTAAACGACCACGGTGGGCCATTCCCATGACAAATTCTTTGACTCCATAGGCAGCAGCTTTTTCGATAAGCGCATCCACAGCAGGGATTAAAGATTCATTGCCTTCCAATGAAAATCGTTTTTGACCAACATACTTTGTGTGCAAAAAAGTTTCAAACGAAACGGCTTCGTTTAGTTTTTTGAGAATATGTTTTTTTTGAGCAGGGGTAAAATTACCCTGATTATCATTACTGTTAAGTTTGTCTTGAATCCATTGACGTTCATTCGGTCTTCGAATATACATGTATTCTACGCCAATTGCATCACAATAAATAGCTTCCAGATGTTTTTGAATCTCACGCAAACTTTGAGGGCCAATTCCAATAATATCACCTGCATTAAAAACCGTATCTAAATCTGCTGAGGACAGTCCAAAATTACTAAGTTCTAAAGAAGGCGTATATTTTCTTCGATCTCTAACAGGATTCGTTTTGGTGAACAAATGTCCACGAGTACGGTAATCATCAATTAGTTTTACAACTTGAAATTCTTTTTGGACGTGCTCAGGAATTTGAGTGTCAACACCTTCTACAATTTCTCCTGAAATTCCATAGCTATCGCTTCCAAAGTCATACCCTTGAAAGAAGGCTTTCCAGCTTGGCTCCACACTATCAGGGTCTTGTTGATATTGTTCGTATAAATCCGCAAAATAAGCGGTATGGGCGGCGTTTAAAAAAGAATACTTATCCATGAATTTATAATTCTATTTTTTCTTTAGAAAAATATAGCCCAAAAATACGCTTTTTCAGGAATATGAAATATGAAAATGATATAAATGTGAAGATATTTTAATGGAATTAAACTTTATTAAAAAAATAAAAGGGTATGACTTACCATTTGTCACTTGATGACGGATAAATGCAATTATTCCCAACAACTGACATAAGTCATCTTTTTAGAGCTTTTTAAGGAATATTTTTGATGTGATAATTAAAATATCAAACCCTAAACAAACTAATACCCAATGATTATGATTAAAAAACAAAAAACAAAACTGAGACTATCATTTGTAGCATTTACAATGATAACACTGCTTTTTTCGGGCTGTAAAGACTCGGAAAAAACAGAAAACGAAAGTGCTGCAGACATTCCTGTAAGTAGAGAAATGACTGCGGAATTAACGTCGCCACCAAATGTACCCACACCTGTTGGAAGACGAAAAGCTAAAAAACTCATTGTGAACATGGAAGTTTTGGAGCAAGAAGGTACTATGACTGACGGAACTACTTACGTTTACTGGACGTTTGGAGGCTCTGTTCCAGGAAGTTTTATTCGTACACGTGTTGGCGATGAGGTAGAATTCACGCTGTCTAATCACCCAGACAATAAGTTACCCCACAATATTGATTTGCATGCTGTAACAGGTCCTGGTGGTGGCGCAACTTCTTCTTTTGTGGCTCCTGGTCATGAAAAAAAATTCAATTTTAAAACATTAAACCCAGGCTTGTATGTGTACCATTGTGCAACTGCACCTGTTGGAATGCACATTGCGAATGGTATGTATGGCCTCATTCTAGTGGAACCTAAAGGGGGCTTACCGTTGGTTGACAAAGAATATTATGTAATGCAAGGCGATTTTTATACAAAAGGAGAACATGGAGATCCAGGCTTACAACCTTTTGACATGCAAAAAGCGGTTGATGAGGATGCTGATTATGTGGTGTTTAATGGAAAAGTAGGGGCGTTAACAGGCGATAATGCCATCACTGCAAAAGTGGGTGAAACGGTACGTTTGTACGTTGGAAATGGCGGTCCAAATTTAGTGTCTTCTTTTCACGTTATTGGAGAGATTTTTGACAAAGTAATGGTTGAAGGAGGTGACTTAATTAATGAAAATGTTCAAACCACTTTAGTTCCTGCTGGTGGTGCCGCAATCGTAGAATTTAGAGTGGATGTTCCGGGGACTTTCATTTTGGTTGACCATTCCATTTTTAGAGCTTTTAATAAAGGTGCTTTAGGAATGTTGAAAGTAGAAGGTGAAGAAAATAAAACAATCTATTCTGGTGTAGTTCAAGAAGGAATTTACCACCCAGAAGGGGGAGGGATTCAACAAATGCCTGAAGAAGACACGAAAGTTGAAGTCGCTAGTTCTAACAAAACCTTAGCAATGAAAATGGAATCTGGAAAGCAAATTTATACCCAAACTTGTTTTGCGTGTCACCAAGGTGAAGGACAAGGAATCCCAAATGCATTTCCTCCATTAGCTAAATCAGATTATTTAAATGCGAATGTAAACCGTTCCATTGAAATTGTTCTAAAAGGAAAATCCGGTGAAATTACTGTGAACGGCGAAAAATATAACAGTGTTATGACGCGCCAAGCAATAAGCAATGATGAAATTGCCGATGTACTAACATATGTCTATAACTCATGGGGTAACAACAAAACAAATGTTACAAAATCCCAAGTAGAAGCTGTAAAACGCGGACACTAATTCATCAGCCTATGATACCCATTTCAAGATTGACAATTTGTTTTGTGCTGTTTTTTTGCTTGACTGCGAATTGTCAATCTAAAATGGTTTTGATAAAAGGAGGAACATACACGCCACTTTACGGAAGAGACTCCCTAAAAGTAACTGTTTCAGATTTTAAGATGGATGTATATCCTGTGACTCATGAGCAGTTTTTAGAGTTTATAAAAAAGACTCCTAAATGGAAACGATCTACCATAAAAAAACTGTTTGCAGATAAAAATTATCTTATTGACTGGAAATCAGATGTTGAAATTGGAGCGAAGCAATCCTTAAAGGCGCCAATTACAAATGTTTCATGGTTTGTTGCAAAGGACTATTGCAAAACTCAAGGGAAAAGGCTGCCCACCATCGATGAGTGGGAATATGTAGCAATGGCAAATAAAACGCTCCCAGATGCGCGACCACTAAAAACATATAATGAATACATCTTGAGTTGGTACGAAAAACCAAAAACTTTTAATAACGAAATTGGATCAACCTTTAAAAATTATTGGGGGGTTTATGATTTGCACGGACTGGTTTGGGAATGGACTTTAGATTTTAATTCGGTTCTTATTTCTGGAGAATCGAGAAAAGATGTGGATAACGACTCCAATCTTTTCTGTGGAAGTGCTGCTATTGGCGCTTCAGATTTGATGAACTATGCCGCCTTTATGCGGTACGCAATTCGCGGAAGTGTAAAAGCAAAATACGCCCTAAAAACACTTGGGTTTAGATGTGTTAAAGAAATGAGTAATTAATCCTATGAGAAATTTAAAATCAACCCTTTTACTTTTATTAATCCTACTCTCAGGTCTATCGTGTAAAAACACAACTGAGACTTCTAATGATTTGACAACGTATTACTGCCCCATGAAATGTGAGGACAATAAAACTTATAAAACATCTGGGAGTTGCCCCATATGCAAGATGGATTTAATAGCTCACAAACAAGCGGTTTCAGAACCCCTAAATGAAAGTGACCTTTCAGATGAATCTATATTTCATTTATCAAGTCTATGGAATACAGAAAAAGGCGAAAGTATTCAACTGGAAGAATTAAAAGGAAAAACCTTGGTCGTGGTTATGATCTATACAACTTGCAAAGCCGCCTGCCCCCGTCTGGTTGCAGACATGCGGAATATAGAAGCCCAAATCCCAAAATCTAATTTAGAAAATCTTCGTTTTGTATTGGTGAGTATCGATCCAAAAAATGATACTCCAAAACGTCTGAAAGAGTTTGCCTTAGAAAATAAAATGGATGGTAAACATTGGGTGTTTTTACAAGGCACAGAAAGTGGTGTCAGAGAGTTTGCAAATGTTTTGGCCGTAAAATACAAAGAGATTTCACCTCTAGATTTCTCACATTCAAACATTATCAGCGTATTTAATATGGGTGGGGAACTGATCCATCAACAAGAAGGTTTGGGGGTTGATCATAAAGAAACCATTCAAACCATTCTTGATTTAACAACTAAAAATTAAATCATCCATCGGCTCAAAAAATAAAAAGAGCTAATGGATATTATAACAAAGCTTAAAAATGAAAAGAAAATTAATTACAACGGTCATCGCCACACTAATCGTATTTAGTGCTTTTGGGCAACAATTTGACTTATCCGCAGAATTAAGACCACGTTACGAAAATAGACATGGTTTCAAAACATTATTAGAAACTAACGCGAAAGGCTCAAACTTTGTGTCGCAACGAACACGTCTGAATTTTGGATTTAAAAATGAAAAATTAAGATTAAAAATTGTGATGCAAAATGTGAGAGTTTGGGGAGATGTTGGTACTTTATCTAGTGACGATAAAGCATCTGCTTTGCATGAAGCTTGGGCAGAGGCGATTGTCAATACCAAAACTTCATTTAAACTGGGGCGTCAAGAAATAGTGTATGACGACCACCGAATTTTTGGGAACGTAGGTTGGGCGCAACAAGCAAGAAGTCATGATGCATTGTTGTTTAAATACACGCCAAATGCCACTAATAAATTAGACATTGGCTTGGCATTAAATTCCGATTCACAATCTAATGTAGATAATTTATACAGCAACGCTGCAGGTTACAAATCCCTTCAGTATGCTTGGTACCATGGAGTTTTTAATAAGCTCGGTGTCAGTTTTCTATTACTAAATACGGGGATTGAATATTTAGATGTAAACAACGAGCAAACGATTGACTATATGCAAACGATTGGACCCAGACTTACTTACAAATCGGGAAAGTTTAATGCCAATGCTGCCGCCTATTTGCAAACTGGAAAATCAAAAGACTCTAAGGTTAAAGCTTCTTATTTTGCTGGAAATATTGGATACAAATTCACTAAGGAATGGTCTCTAGGTTTGGGGGTGGATCAGCTTTCAGGAACAAATTCTAATGCGAGCAGTACAGACATAAAATCGTTTGCACCTTTGTTTGGTACAAACCACAAGTTTAACGGTTTTATGGATTATTTTTATGTGGGCAACCATGCAAACAGTGTTGGATTAAGGGATTTAAATATGACTTTGGGGTATTCTAAAAATAAGTTTTCTGCAAAATTAATTCCTCATTTATTTTCAGCAGCGGCAGACGTTTTTGATGGCGCAACCAAAATGGATGCTCGCTTAGGAACAGAGATCGATTTTACAATTGGCTATAAAATTGCCAAAGATATCAACCTAAATGCTGGCTTTTCAAAAATGTTTGCAACTGAAACGATGGAAGTTTTAAAAGGGGGCGATAAAGATGAAAATAATTCTTGGGCATGGGTGATGATTACATTTAAACCTAATTTATTTTCTCACAGGACTAATTAAATTTATCAATATATCTTGAGTTGGTTTTTAAGTTTGTCACTTGAAACCAACTTTCGATTTAATACTTATTTCTAAACCAAACCTTTTGCCATTCTCGTTTTAGAATAAGAAAAGACACGGCTTCAGACAACTTAAGAAGATCACTTCCATCTAAAGCTTTTATTTGTTTTTCTGAGACGTCTATTATATAGAGTAAATTTAAATAGTCTGCGAATTTCTCTTGGATAAGGGTGTGAACCGTTTCGTGAAGCACTAATTTTAGGCTTATAGGCAACACTTCATCAGGGAGGTTAAAATCCACATTTGCGCGTGAAAAGTCTTTATTAAGCTGATGAACTAGTTTATTATATAAATCTAACTGATTCGCTTCGGCAATTAAAGCCTCATAATTTGATGGGAGACTCATTACACAGTTCTATCCATAAGACTGGTTCCAAATGTTTTTAGTACCGTTTTTTTCTCTTCGGAAATTGTTAGCAATTCTAACCCAGAAAATGCTTTTGAAGTGTAGTGTTGAATCGCTTTTTTAGTCGCCTCAGATGATCCTGATGCATTAAAAATTTGCTTTACAATCTCTACTTTGTCTTTAGTGTCTGTAGTTTGTGTACTGAATAAGTTTTTTAACTTTTGTTGGTCTGATTCAGATGAAAATTCCAAAGCCTTTAAATATAAATAGGTTTTTTTATTTTCTATAATATCTCCGCCTACTTGCTTTCCAAACGTTTCTGGATTGCCAAAGGCGTCTAAATAATCATCTTGTAATTGAAAGGCAATCCCCAGGTTTCTCCCGAATTCATAAGAACGATTCTGATCTTCTTCAGATGCACCAGCAATAATAGCACCCATTTTCATAGCAGCTCCAACTAATACTGCTGTTTTGTATTCAATCATTTTAAGATATTCAACAATTGAAACATCATGACGAGTTTCAAAATCAATATCATATTGTTGGCCTTCACAAACTTCTAAAGCAGTTTTACTAAAAAGGATGGCAAGGTTTTGAAAAACGTCTGGAGGGTAGTTTTCAAACAGTTGATATGCCATAATTAGCATTGCATCCCCCGATAAAATTCCAGTATTTAAATCCCATTTTTCATGCACGGTTTGATGGCCTCTACGCAAAGGGGCAGCATCCATAATATCATCGTGAATGAGTGAGAAATTATGAAAAACTTCTACTGCCAAAGCTGCATCTAGTGCACTGTTAGTATCACCCTCAAAACAATCTGCAGTCATAAGAGTCAATACAGGGCGTAAACGCTTTCCGCCCAAATTCAAAATATACTCAATGGGTTCGTAAAGGTTTTTAGGCTCTCGTATGGATTTGTAATCTTCTAAATACGCTAAAAATTGTTTTTGGTACGTTTCAATGGATTTCATGATACAAAAATAAGTGAATTCCTAAAACTATGTTACAAAGCGAAACTAATAAATGTTAAATCTTTGTAAAACTTTGGAAACTTTAATTGTTTTTTTAGTTTCCTGTTGTAAATTCGCAGCACGTTATGAGAGAGAAAATTATATCAAAATCAGAAGAATTATTTTTGTCCCTAGGATTCAAAAGTGTCACAATGGATGATATTGCGAATGCTATTGGTATTTCGAAAAAAACTATTTACACTCATTTTTCAAACAAAACAGAGCTTGTAGAAGTGGTCACATTTTCTATTCTTGATCATATTTCAGAAGGAATTGACAAAATAAATGCAGCCTCTATCAACCCTATTGAAGAGTTGTATGACATCAAAATGTTTGTGATGAATTACTTGAAAAATGAAAGAGTTTCTCCTCAACACCAGCTCAAAAAATATTACCCTCAAATTTATGTCCGCTTAAAAATAAAACAATTTGAAAAAATGCATTCTTCAGTAGAGAATAGTCTTAAAATGGGAATGGATACTGGACTGTTTAGACCCGATATCAATATTGACTTTATTTCAAGAATGTATTTTAATGGGATGACGGGTATTCGAGATATTAGTATTTTTCCAGAAGAACTATTTGATAAAAACTATCTTTTTGAAAGTTACCTTGAATACCATTTACGCGCCATTGTTACAAAAACAGGGTTGAATCTGCTTAACAATTATATAAAATCAAACCTAACGCCAAATGCTTCCTAAATTTATACTCTTTTTACTCATAACTACATCGGTATTTTCTCAACAAGAGATTTCACGATTCTCATTAAAAGAGGCCGTTGATTTTGCGCTTCAAAATAATTCTATAAGCAAAAACGCCGCCCGTGATGTAGAAATTGCCAAACTCCAAAAATGGGAAACAACATCGACTGGATTGCCTCAAATTAAAGCAGCAATTTCTTATAATAACTGGCTAAAACAACAAATATCCTTAATTCCTGCAGAGTTTTTTGGCGGGAGCCCTGGTCAGTTTTCTGAAATTACTTTTGGGACTAAACAAACTATGAATGGAACTGTTACCATTTCACAAAAAATATTTGACGGCTCTTATTTAGTAGGGCTTCAGGCAGCTAAAGTTTATCTTGAAATTTCAGAAAATGCCAAAGAAAAAACAGAAATCGAGCTTCGTAAAATGGTTGCCTATACCTACGGAAATGTATTGCTTTCTGAAGAAAATCTGAAAATTGTAAATTCAAATATTACCTTACTTGAAAAGAATGTTAGAGACCTGACAAAGGTGTATGAGAATGGTTTAATAGAACAAGAAAGTGTCCAGCAGCTACAACTGACATTGGCTAGTTTAAAAAGCAATCAAAGTTATGTCAAACGCTTAAAGACAATTGCGTACCAAATGTTTAATAACACCCTTGGTCTTGATTTAGAATCTTCTGTAGAACTAACAAATGACTTGAACCAATTGATCGCGATGTACACTTCGCTGGCACCATTAGAATCTATTCTAGAAGTAGAAAATGTGGTGGATTATAAAATTGCGTTCAATGATTTAAAAGGGAAGGAACTGTTGTTGAAATTAGAAAAAAGTAAAGCATTGCCAACTATTGATGCGTTCCTAAACGGCAGCTATTCTGGGAATAATAATCAATTCGGTTTCTTAGATAGTTCTCAAAATTGGTTTGGAGCTTCTCTGTTTGGAGTCTCAATGAAAATACCCGTTTTCAGTTCCTTTGGACGCAGCGCTTCTACTAAAAAAGCCCGTCTCAATTTTGAGAAATCGAAGTCTCTTTTAAAAGAAACATCCGAAAAAATTAAATTAGAAATCTCACGCGCAAGAAGTGAATACGAATTTGCTGTTGAAGATCTTGACATCAAAAAAGAAGCCCTTGAGCTTTCAGGAAATATCGCCCAAAAAAATGAAATAAAGTTTTTTGAAGGACTGACAACTAGTTTCGATCTATCTCAGGCACAACGCCAATTATATACTGCACAACAAGACTATTTACAGTCAATGCTAAATATTCTCATTAAGAGAATTGATTTAGAAGCACTTATTAACCCACCTCTTAAAAATTAGAAAATGAAATACTCCCACAATACAACCCTTATGAAAAATATATTTTCACTTTTGATTTTATCCTTTGTGCTTTCTTGTAACACTACGGACAAAGAATCTAAATCCTTGAGCGACCTGAAAACAAAAAAGGCTGGGCTTATAGAACAGATGGACCGCATTGGGACAGAACTAAAAGATGTTGAGAAAGCTATTTCGGAATTAGATACTCTAAAAAAACTAATGACTGTGACTGCTATCAAGGCAGAGGTCAAAGATTTTAATCATTATATTGATGTACAGGGAACTGTAAAAGCCGATCAAACCGTCGATCTTCGTGCAGAAATGGGTGGTACCGTCACGGCTATTTTGGTTAAAGAAGGGCAAAATGTTTCAAAAGGACAAATCTTAGCGACCTTAGATAGTGATGTTATCGATAGTTCTGTTTTACAATTAAAAACACAACTCTCCTTAGCAACGACTACTTTTGAGCGTCAGGCCAGACTTTGGGAACAGAATATTGGAAGTGAAATTCAATACTTGCAGGCAAAAGCTCAAAAAGAGGGTTTAGAAAACAGTGTGAAAAGTTTGAGAGCACAAGCAAGAAAAATGAAAATAATTGCTCCATTTTCAGGAATCATCGATCAGATTTATGCGAAAACTGGAGAACTTACCTCCCCTCAAAAACCATTTTTAAAACTTGTGAATCTAAGCAAGGTTTATGTTGAAAGTGAAGTTACTGAGACCTATTTGAAATCAATCAAAAAAGGGACCGCAGTCCTCTTAAACTTTCGTTCTATCGGTCAAACCACTGAAGCAAAGATATCCCAAGTTGGGAATTTTATCAATCCGAATAATCGAAGCTTTAAAACGCGTATTGATCTAAAAAACCCTGACAATGAGTTAAAAGCAAACTTACTTGCAGACATTAAAATAAATGATTTTAGAGCCAATGGAGTTGTCATCCCATCACGACTTGTACAAAAAGATCGTGACAACAAAACCTTTGTTTATACAATTGAGCCTAGGGAAAATAACCACAAAATTGTAAAAACATATGTGACCTCAACCATGAGTTACGACAACCAATCGTACATTTCTGAGGGGCTTGATTCCAATTCGGTTTTAGTAGATAAAGGCGCACGACTTGTCAATAATAATGAAGATGTAACTCTTTTACAACAGTAACTATGAGCACTAAAAAAATAAAAGAATTTAAGCTTTCTTCTTGGGCGATATCAAATCGCATGACCGTTTCTGTTATTACGTTTATCATTGTGTTGAGTGGATTACTTTCATATACAGGAATGGCACGTGAAAATTTTCCAGAAATCATTATCCCGCAAATTTATGTAGCAACGCCTTACCCTGGAAATTCAGCATTGGATGTAGAAAAACTCATTACCAAGCGATTAGAAAAAGAAATAAACTCAATCACTGGGGTTGATAAAATTACATCTAATTCAATTCAGGGCTATTCTAGTATTGTGGTGGAATTTAGTTTTGATTATACGCCAAGTGAAGCACTTCAAAAAGTTAAGGACAAAGTCGATATTGCCATGGCTGATCCTGACTTCCCTAAGGACTTACCTTCGGAACCGAGTGTTTCGGAAATGAATTTTAGCGAACGAATTCCAATTATGAATATTAATTTGTCTGGCGAATTTTCGATGGATCAACTTAAGGAATATGCCGAATATTTAGAAGATGAAATTGAAGAACTTTCGGAAATTTCGAGTGTTGATATTCGGGGTGTTCAAGAGAAGGAACTTGAAATTGCGGTAGATTTATATAAAATGGAAGCTTCAAAAATAAGCTTCAATGACATTGAAAATGCAGTTGCTTTTGAAAATATGAGCATTTCAGGAGGCGATATTTTGGAGAATGGCATCCGAAGAACCGTTCGGATTTTGGGGGAATTTAATGACCCTTTAGCCGTCAGAGATATCATAATAAAACAAGAAAAGGGCAATATTGTTTACTTAAGAGATATTGCTGAGGTGGATTTCAAAGAACAGGAAAAAGAGAGTTTTGCTCGCGAATACCTGCAACCGGTTGTAATGTTAGATGTTAAAAAAAGAGGGGGGCAAAACCTTCTTAAGGCTTCCACAAAAATTGATGCAATTATAGAAGAGGCCGCTGCGAATGTGTTTCCTCAAAATTTAATAATTTCTAAGACAAACGACCAGTCTAATGATACCCGTACGATGGTGTCCGATCTTGAAAACAGTATCATATTAGGGGTTATTTTAGTGGTCGCTGTCCTCTACTTCTTTTTAGGGTTTAGAAATGCATTGTTTGTTGGGATTGCCATTCCATTGTCGATGTTTTTATCGTTTTCAATATTGAGTTTTATGGGAGTTACCCTTAACACAATGGTGTTATTCTCTTTAGTTATTGCACTGGGAATGTTGGTTGACAATGGCATTGTAGTGGTTGAAAACGTGTATCGCTTGATGGACGAAGGCTACCCAAGAATTAAAGCTGCTAAACTAGGTGTCGGAGAAGTGGCAATGCCAATTATTGCATCTACCGCCACTACATTGGCCGCATTTTTACCTTTGATTTTGTGGGAAGGGATTATGGGAGAATTTATGAAATGGCTTCCAATTACACTGATTATCGTATTGAGTTCATCCTTGTTTGTTGCTCTCATTATCAATCCGATGTTGATCTCTGTGTACATGAAAGTAGTGCCTAAAAAAGAGTCTAAAGTCCCATTTATTTCAAAGTTAGAGAACCTCTATGAACGCTTTTTGAGCTTTGCACTAAAAGGCAAAAAACCTGCAAGTATTATTTTTGGAACATTTGGATTGTTAATTCTTGCTGCTTTTTTAATGTACACATTTCCACCAAAAATATTATTTTTTCCAAATACTGATGCCAAACAAGTTTTTGTATTTATCGAATACCCAATTGGAACAGATATCGAGGAAACGAATCTTATTTCAATGGAAATTGAAAAAGATATAGAAGACTATTTTAAAAAATATGAGGTTGATGGCAAAAACTTTCTGGTAACTTCTGTTATAGGGCAAGTTGGCGAAGGTACGTCTGACCCATCACGAGGTCAAGAAGGTGGGAAATCACCAAATAAGGCGCGAATCACGGTCGATTTTGTTAAATATCAAGACCGTCAAGGCATCAGTACAGAAGATGTTCTCAAAGATGTTCGTAATGTTATTCAGGGCTACCCTGGAGTCAGTATTGTGGTAGACAAACCTGCGGACGGTCCACCAACAGGCGCTCCTATAAACATTGAAGTAAAAGGCGATGATTATGTTTTAATTTTAGAAACTGCAAACCAATTAAAATCATTTATCAATAACTCAAATATTGGGGGGATTGAAGAATTAAAATTAGATATCGATCAGGGGAAACCAGAGATGTTAATTTCTGTAGATCGTCAAAAAGCAAGACGATTGGGTGTTTCAACAGGTCAAATTGGAGCTAACTTACGTACCGCATTGTATGGTAAAGAAATTTCAACATATAAAAATGAAGATGATGATTACCCTATTAATCTCCGACTTAAAGATGAGATGCGTTATAATAAATCTGCTTTACTAGATCAAAAAATTACGTTTAGAAACCAAAGCGATGGTCAGATAAAACAAGTGCCTATTTCGGCAGTAGCAACAACAGAAAACCAATCGTCCTTTAGTGCGATTAAACGTATTAATTTAGATAGAGTGGTCACTGTATATTCAAATGTTTTAAATGATTATAACGCCACAGAAGTCAATGATAAAATTAGAGCTATTGCTGAAAAATTTGAGGTCCCAAAAAACATCTCGATTAGCTTTACTGGAGAACAAGAAAAGCAAGCCAAAGAAATGGCTTTTCTGAGTCGCGCACTTTTGATAGCGGTACTTTTAATTTTCTTAATCTTGGTGGCACAGTTCAATTCTGCGACAACGCCTATCATTATTTCAATCTCTGTTTTTCTAAGTTTGATTGGGGTACTCTTTGGACTCCTTATTTTTAGAATGGACTTTGTAGTGCTTATGACCATGATTGGAATCATCTCTCTCGCTGGAATTGTTGTTAATAATGCCATCGTTTTAATTGATTATATCAATCTTACCATCACTCGTAAACTAAGGGAACTAGGGTTGGAAGAAACGGGCAAACTCACGCCATCACTTCTGGTGGAATGTGTAGTAGAAGCTGGCAGGACGCGTTTAAGACCTGTATTGCTAACTGCTATTACAACTATTTTAGGATTACTTCCGTTAGCATTGGGGATCAATATTAATTTTAGAACTCTAATTACACAACTGAATCCAAATTTTTATATAGGTGGAGAAAACGTTGCATTCTGGGGGCCAATGGGCTGGGCTATTATCTTTGGTTTGTCGTTTGCTACATTTTTAACCCTAGTTGTAGTTCCTATATTATTTTATTTAATTAATAAATTGAAAACAAAAAAGGTTAAAGTCGTTTCCTAAGCCTATCGATTTTAATTTTTAAATGTTAAATTTGCGCAACTAATTTAGTCTTATGTACAGAAGTCATCATTGTGGTCAGTTAAGAACCTCAAACATTAACGAAGAAGTAACCCTTTCTGGGTGGGTACAAAAATCACGCGATAAAGGGTTTGTAATCTGGGTAGATTTAAGAGATCGCTACGGGATTACACAACTTATTTTTGATGCCGAACGCACCCCAGAAACGATGATGACCATGGCTAAAAGTCTTGGACGTGAGTTTGTCATACAAGTCACTGGTACTGTTATTGAACGTGCTTCCAAAAACCCTAATTTAAAAACTGGTGATATTGAAATTTTGGTTTCAAAACTAACCGTTTTGAATGAAGCGAATGTTCCGCCTTTTACAATTGAAGACCAAACCGATGGTGGTGAAGAACTTCGTATGAAATACCGCTACTTAGACATTCGAAGAAACCCAGTAAAAAATAATTTAATTTTTAGACATAAAGTAACGCAAGAAGTACGTTCGTATTTGTCATCACAAGAATTTATTGAAGTTGAAACTCCTTACTTAATCAAATCAACCCCAGAAGGGGCTCGTGATTTTGTAGTTCCAAGTCGAATGAATGAAGGACAGTTTTATGCACTTCCGCAATCGCCACAAACCTTCAAGCAACTATTAATGGTTGGGGGTATGGACAAGTACTTTCAGATTGTAAAATGTTTTAGAGATGAAGATTTAAGAGCCGACAGACAACCTGAATTTACACAGATTGACTGTGAAATGGCTTTTGTAGAACAAGAAGATATATTGAATATTTTTGAAGGATTGACACGACATCTTATTAAATCTATTCATGGAAAAGACATCACTTCCTTTCCAAGAATGACCTACGATGATGCACTTAAAACCTACGGAAACGATAAGCCAGACATCCGTTTTGGAATGAAATTTGGTGAATTAAATGCGGCAACTCAACATAAAGAATTTGGCGTTTTTAACTCCGCAGAATTAGTAATTGGTATTGCTGTTCCAGGTGGAAATAGCTTTACACGTAAAGAAATTGATGGCATTATCAACTGGTTAAAACGACCACAGATTGGGGCCTTAGGAATGATCTATTCGCGATGTAATGATGATGGCTCATATAAATCTTCCGTTGATAAATTTTATGATCAGGACGATTTAAAGAAATGGGGGGAAATTACAGGAGCCCAGTCTGGTGACTTGGTTTGTGTACTCTCCGGTCCTACCGATAAAGTAAGAGCTCAATTAAGTGCGCTCCGCATGGAACTAGCCGAACGCTTAGGACTTCGAAATCCTAAAGAATTTGCCCCGCTATGGGTTACTGACTTCCCGTTACTAGAATGGGATGAAGATAGCAAACGCTACCATGCAATGCACCACCCTTTCACCGCTCCAAAACCAGATCAAATTAAGTTATTAGATACCGATCCAGGAGCCGTAAAAGCAAATGCTTATGACTTGGTTTTAAATGGAAATGAAATTGGAGGCGGCTCAATCCGTATCCATGACAAAGCAACACAAGCATTGATGTTTGATCATCTTGGTTTTACGCCAGACGAGGCAAAAGAGCAGTTTGGATTCTTAATGAATGCCTTTGAATATGGTGCCCCCCCACACGGAGGTTTGGCCTTTGGATTGGACCGTTTAGTAGCCATTTTAGGTGGTCAAGAAACTATTCGTGATTTTATCGCCTTTCCAAAAAACAACTCTGGTCGTGATGTAATGATCGATGCGCCGTCAGCGATCGATGACACTCAATTAAATGAGCTACACTTAAAAGTAAATCTTAAATAACACTATACTCCCCACATGAAATACTTGATTTGGGTTTTATTTATTGCGACAATGATCAGCATGTTCACAGGGTTGATTGTTGATTTGCCTTATTCAAACAAATTAATTGGATTTGGAGTGATTGGCTTATGTGTGATTGTTTTTCCATTGTTTTCGTATTACCGTTGGAAAGACAAAAAAGTAGCCGACTACATGCTAACTCCTGAAAATTTGGAGAAAATGCGAGAATTTAATGATTCAAAAGAGTCTTAAATTTTAATTCAAATTTCGTTTTTCAAAAAAAAATCGTTTCATCAAGTCTGAAGCTTCCTTTGCTAATACCCCTCCCCTTAGAATGGTTCTTGGGTGTAGTTTGGTTCCCATAACACCACAGCCTCGATTGTCGTCTTTGGCTCCATATACAACAGTCGAAATCTGACTCCAATACAGAGCGCCTGCACACATCTGACAAGGTTCTAGAGTCACATATAGGGTGCATTTCGTAAGGTATTTGCCACCTAAAAAATTAGCAGCAGCTGTAATTGCTTGCATTTCTGCGTGTGCCGTCACATCAGTCAGAAGTTCTGTGAGATTATGGGCGCGTGCAATGATTCTGTTGTCAACCACAATCACAGCCCCAACTGGTATTTCACCTTTTTCAAAAGCTGTCTCCGCCTCTTGAAGCGCTTTTAGCATAAAATAATCATCGTCAAAAATAGCTTCCATAAGTCAAAAATACGATTTCAATCTTGTACTTTTGCTTTGTGTTAAAAAATTTACTTAAACATATAAATTCTGTATCCGATTTACGGCAACTTACTCCCGGTGACTTACCGCAACTCGCCAAAGAATTAAGACAATTTGTTATAGAAATTGTTGCTGCTAAAGAAGGGCATTTAGGAGCGAGTCTCGGTGTGGTAGAACTTACCATTGCGTTACACTATGTTTTTAATACCCCTGATGATTTATTAATTTGGGATGTAGGCCACCAAGCTTATGGACATAAAATTTTGACGGGGCGTAAAGCGGAGTTTCATACCAACCGACAGTTTAATGGTTTGAGTGGGTTTCCAAAACGAGAAGAAAGTGTTTTTGATGCCTTTGGTACTGGACATTCATCGACCTCTATTTCGGCAGCCTTGGGGATGGCGATTGCTTCTCAACTAAAAGGTGAAAACAGGCAACATATTGCGGTGATTGGCGATGCCTCAATTGCAAGTGGAATGGCATTTGAAGGACTGAATCATGCTGGTGTAACAACTGCCAATTTGTTGGTTATTCTAAATGATAATGCCATTGGAATTGATCCAAGTGTGGGTGCTTTGAAACAATACCTAACCAATGTTAAAAAAGGCACTCAAAAACAAGACAACATTTTTGAAGCCCTCAATTTTGAATATTCGGGTCCTGTTGACGGACACGATATGGAGGCGCTTATTAAAGAATTGGAACGCCTCAAAACCATTGAAGGTCCAAAGTTCTTACATATAATTACCACCAAAGGAAAGGGATTAAAACAAGCAGAAACCGATCAGGTAAAATACCATGCTCCAGGGAAGTTTGATGCAAATACAGGAGATATAATTTCTAAAAATAGCGCTGACTTTCCTCCTAAATATCAAGATGTATTTGGATGGACACTTGTTGAGCTGGCTAAAGAAAACAAGGCGATTGTGGGTATTACTCCGGCGATGCCTACAGGAAGTTCGCTAAAATATATGATGGATGCACTTCCCGAACGTGCTTTTGATGTGGGTATAGCAGAACAGCATGCGGTTACATTAGCAGCTGGGATGGCTACACAAGGATTGATCCCATTTTGTAATATTTATTCTACATTTTTACAACGTGCATACGATCAGATCATACATGATGTAGCCCTACAAAATTTACCTGTTATCTTTTGTATTGATCGTGCTGGACTGGTGGGAGAAGATGGAGCCACGCATCACGGAGTGTTTGATTTGGCGTATTTACGCTGTATTCCCAACCTCATCATTGTTGCACCAAGAAATGAGAAAGAATTACGAAACATTATGTACACAGCCCAAAAAGGGTTAAAACATCCGATTGCAATTAGATATCCAAGAGGTAGAGGTAAGACGCCTGATTGGAAGTCAGAATTTACCTCTATTGAAATTGGGACTGGAGTTCAATTAAAACAAGGTGGGGAGGTCGCTATTTTAAGTTTAGGTGCGATTTCTAGTACAGTTTCAGAAGCCATTGATGGACTCAATTGTGCACACTATGATATGCGCTTTGTAAAGCCATTGGATGAACCCTTATTGCATACTATTTTTAAAAAACACTTAACCTTGATAACCCTAGAGGACGGCGTGATAAGCGGCGGTTTTGGTAGTGCTGTTTTAGAGTTTGCTGCTGCTCATAACTACAAAAATGATGTGATTATAAAAGGAATACCAGATGCATTTATAGAGCATGGATCTGTAGAGCACTTGCATAAAGCTTTAAATATCGACACTGCTAGTTTAAGGGAGTATATTCAATCAAAATTATAAAATAAAAAAAGGAAAGCATCGCTTCCCTTTTTTAAATAATATCTGTCAATTATCATTGAATAATAATCCGTTTGGTCGTCTCAAAACTAGACCCCTTAAACTTAACCAAGTACATCCCTGAATTTAAATTCAAATTAAATTCTTTTCTTAAGCCTTGCTGTATATCAACCTTAGTTTGATGGACGCTCTTTCCTGAAATAGAATATATTTCAACTTGCGTTGACCCAATGGTTTCGGTAGATGTTAATGTGAATTGCCCATTAGAAACTGTTGGGAATAATACGATTGCGTTAGAAAATATGTCTTCTTGATTGACACTAAGGGGGGCAGCGGTAAACATCCCAGAAAAAACACCTCTTCCATAGGTGGCTGCAAAAACCATGTTGTCATCCCTAACATCCAAATCCATGACTTTAACATTCCTCATACCATTAAATGAAGATGCCCATCTAGGAGATGCGGATGAAAAATTATTCGTGTACCAAACGCCTAATTCTGTTCCTATAATGACTTCTTCTGAGTTCAATGGGTTTTGTAAAATAGATTTCACAGGCATGTCTGGAAGGTTTCCTTCTTTTGACGCCCAAGAAGTTCCACCATTATTTGTATACCAAATACTTTTGACTCCATAGTTATGTATGGTTACAAAGATTTCATTTTCTGAAGCTCCTACTTCAATATCAGAAATACTCCCAACAATGTTGTTTTGCACTTCTATTTCAGCCCAAGTAGGTGTTGTATTAGCGTTTGTGATTTTAAAAACATCCCCAAGAACAGTTCCTACATACAAAGTAGAAGAGGTAGTGGTATGTGGAGAGACTGTGAAAGCTGTTGGACGATTATCGAAACTCGTATCTGATAAAGTAGTTTTTGTAAGTGTCGCCGAAGATTTAATTCCAGAGTACCTTCTAATTAAATTTCCACTTGCAGTTGTACTGTAATTAGTATATAATATGTCCAAATTAGAATCTAAAGCACAGGGATTGATAAAAGAGCCATTCCTTGGGCTTTCGTTATTGATGGTCACGTTTGCACCATCATAATTATAAAGGTTTATTCCTTGATTGAATACATAATTTCTTATGAAATAGCGATCAGTACCATCTTGGTCAAAAAAGGTGTAAGCCCCATCACCACCATAAGGCTGAGTTGTACTGTCTGGCCCAGTTGTAGAAGTATTTTCAAACAGCTGGGTTCCATTATCTTGCAAGCCGCCTGCAAAGACATCCCCTGTTGTAAATGCGGTAGTTGGGCCTACGCCGACTGTATAAAACTGACCGGTAATAAGTCCTTTATTTCTTTCAGAAACAGTCACGCCGCCATCACTCGAGTAAAACACACCGCCATCATTTGAGAATAGCATCTTATTAGTATCGTTATTTGCAAAAGTTGCAGCATGCTGATCGGCGTGCATATATTGCAAACTAAATCCAGCGTACCAATGTGTTAATTGATCCCAAGAACTTCCTTGATTTGAAGATTTAAAGGCATCGATACCTCCAGCAAACACAACATCATCATCCGTTGGATCCACTTCAAGCATTAGGTCATAAAACGCTTGTCCTCTGGTAAAATCTCCAGCAGAAATCCCTGGGTCAACATCATTTGGGGATGTAATATTTGTGACTAAAAATGCGGGGACAAAACCTGTTGTTGTTCGTTTCATTGTAACACCAGTAGATGTTTCTGCCAAAACGTATACTTTATCTGCTACGGTACTAGAAACTGCTATTTGGGTTCGATCACTATCTGGAAGATCATAAATTTTGGTGAAATTAGTTCCATCTGTTGAAGAAAATACAACGCCTCCACCTTCACTAAATAAAGCACTTTCAACTGTAGAGAGCCATATTTTATTATCAAAACCAATCTCTATGTCATTAGGGCAATGCTTTCTACTGTTAGCTGTTAATGGGAGAGAAACTTCAGTCCAATTCGCACCACCATTGATAGTCTTATATAATCCATACTCAGGGCCTCCTAAATAAGTAATTGCATTGGCAGAACGATATTGAGAATCGCCCGCTGCGACATACAATTCAGAAACACCTGAATTATTTCTAATTTTCATATCATTGATATGTTGGATTCCAGGAACTAAATTACCCGTAAAAGTTCCAGCAGCAACGTTTAGAGATCCATTTACAGTTCCTGTATTTAAGGCACTTTCTAAAATATCCCCATCTGCTTTTGAAATCATAACGGATGGAATTGTAATTGTAGCGTCAGTTCCACCCATTGCAACGGGTGCCCCGTCTGTATTATTCATCATAATTACAGCTATAGCGCCTGAATCTTGAGCGTTTTTTACTTTGGAGACAAAGGTGCAATCTCCTCTTCGTATGACGGCAATTTTTCCAGTTGTAGAAGCTCCAAAAGCGTTACAAGCTTCTGTGGCAACTCCATTGGGGTCGTTCGCTAAAATCAAGTCTGCGGTAATCGTAGCGGTAATCGTTGAGCCAAATGTTGTAGTTGGAAACGATTGGTAATTTCCAGCAATTCCTGCGGGTGAATTCACTGTTATATCAGATGCTGACTGAAAACTTGTGGCACCTGAAATACCTCCAAAGATTTTAGTCCATGTAGCTCCTGAATCTAGAGATTTCCATACGCCATCTCCGTTAACATCACCTGCTACATAAGACTCTCCTGTCCCAATATAAAAGATGCTGGAGTTGTTAGGGTCTGAAATGATACTAGAAATGTTTAAATTTTCAGGGATATTAACACGAACCCAAGTTGAGTTTGCATTGGAAATATTTGTATTTTTCCAAAGACCTCCACTAACACCTCCTGCAAAAACAGTTTCATTTGTACTGTCATTAGGATCAAACATAATGGCTCTGGTTCTTCCACCTACATTATCTGGACCTCTTGAAATCCAATTATTATCGGCTGCATCTCCTGGGACTCTTGCAGACATCTCATTGTTAAGTTGATCGCGTATTGCTTCTAGTTTTTCGGGAGTTGGACGTCCCTTTTCAGGGTTCATTGTAAGTTCCCATTCTTCTTCAAAATAGGCGTTGGGTGGTAAGCTGTTCGCTTTCCGCTGTGTTTTAGTAAGTCCTTTGGTCTCTTTAAAGGGGCTGTTGTCTAAAAACGTTTTGTGCTTGGTTCTCACTGCCTCGGCAGTGGGTGTGGCATTGTTGAGTAAAAAGCATCCTAAAGAAACTAAGAATGCTAAAATAAATACTAATGTGTAGTGCTTTTTCATAAGAATTGAGTTGTCTTATAACTTAAAAAGCAAAATCGGTTAAACAAATATATGAATTAAACTGAGACTAAAAAGCTAGCCCTTTAATTTTTTTGTATGTCAAAACAGCTTTCGTATCAGAGAATAACGAAACAAAGTAGCAAACATTTAGCATCCTTGTATAGAGACTGTCATTGTGAATGTTTATCTCGTTTGGAATAAGTTTCAATAATAGTTTGTCATAACTTGTAGGGATACCCTCATAATTATTATTAACTGCTAAAATAAATCGATCCAGAAGTTGATTTAGAATCTCAAATCCTGATATTTCTTTATCAATAACTTCGTCAGAATTGTAAATTTTTTCTATGCTGAGTTTTATGATGTCATTTATTTGTGCTTGATATTTGCTTTTATCAAGTATCGAAACATGAAATTTCCCTTCAAGAATTTCTTTTTCATATGTCATGAAAATATTAATAGCGTCCTCAATCAAGGTGCTAATGGCCAGCGCTCTTAAATAACTCACACGTTCCTTTGTAGAATTGAGTGTACTGTATTTTTCGGTATTGATAGTGCCTCTTACCAAATTTATCAAGTATTCAAGGGCATAATCTTCTTCAATTAACCCAAGGTTGATTCCATCTTCAAAATCAATAATGGTATAACAAATATCATCAGCTGCTTCTACTAAGAAGGCTAATGGATGTCTGGAAAACTGTGCATTATCAGTACTCATTGGTTTTAAGCCTAGTTCTGTTGCTACGTCTAAAAAATGTGTTTTTTCGGTTTGAAAAAAGCCATACTTTTTTGAAGCAATGTGGGTGTTTGGTTTTACAGGAAGTGATTCTTTTGGGTATTTTGTAAAAGCGCCTAAGGTGGCGTAACTCAGGCGGAGTCCACCTTGTGTGCCTTGTTTGTCTTGGGTTAAGACTTTAAAGCCATTTGCATTGCCCTCAAAATCACATAAATCTTGGTATTCTTTCGGGTTGAGTTGGTCTTTAAATTTTTGACCGGATCCATTTTTAAAATAGTGTCCAATGGCTTTTTCTCCAGAGTGACCAAAAGGAGGGTTCCCGATATCGTGTGCGAGTGCTGCGGCTGCCACAATGGCTCCAAAATCATTTGGTTTATAGCCATGTATTTCGGCTAGATAGGGGTGTTTCTCTAAAATTTTAACACCTGCTTTTCTTCCCAAAGAACGTGCAACGACACTGACTTCAAGACTGTGAGTGAGTCGTGTATGTACAAAGTCCGTTGATGAAAGGGGTACTACTTGAGTTTTATCTTGAAGACTTCTAAATTCAGGTGAAAAAATAATGCGATCGTAATCAACATCAAACCCTAATCGTGTTTCGTCCTGCTCGTTCCTAAGTCGTTTATTGGTGTCTCCTTGACGTTTTAGAGACAGTAGTTGTTCCCAATTCATAGTGTCTGATATTAACCTGCAAGATAGTAATTTCAATGTTAATTAATTGTTGCTTAAATCTATCTTCACATTAATTAAAATAACGTTCTAATAATCTTAAAATAAATGTAGGGTAACCTCAAAAAGGAGTGTTTCAGGCTAGATTTGCAGCTTAATAATTAATTAAAATTAATCGATGAAACGCTTTTTATTAATCTGTATTTTACTTGTTTCTGGAGTTGTTAGCGCTCAGAACACGGGCTCTGTATCCGGAAAATTGACAGACAAAGAATTCAATAATGAGCCATTGGCTTTTGCTAATGTTTTAATTAAGGGAACTACAAAAGGAACCACTTCAGATTTTGACGGTATTTATAGTTTAGAGCTATTGGATCCAGGAACTTATACTGTGGTATTCAGTTTTGTGGGCTATAAAACTATAGAAGTTGAATCGCTGATTGAAGCGGGAAAAACTAATGAAATTAACATTGTACTGGAAGCAAATAGCGCTGCTTTAGAGGAGGTCGTTATCAAAACCACCAAAAAACGTGAAACAGAAAGTGCTTTGCTTCTCCAGCAAAAAAAGGCGGTTCTTATGGAAACGGCTATTGGAGCACAAGAACTTAGTAAAAAAGGAGTTGGAACTATTGCTGGAGCGGTGACTAAAATCGCTGGAATTTCTAAACAATCAGGATCAGGAAATGTATTTGTTAGAGGGCTTGGAGATCGTTATAACATTACCACAATAAATGGCCTTCCGTTAGCGTCCAATAATGCGGCTCAAAAAAATATTGATTTATCACTATTCTCGACCGATATCGTAGAAAATATAGGGGTAAGCAAAACCTTTAACTCAAAAAATTATGGCGATTTTGGAGGTGCAAATATTAATATAGATTCTAAAAATTTTACAGGACAACCTTATTTAGCTGTGAAGTTTAGTTTCGGAGGTAATTCAAACACCCTAGGATCTAACAATTTTTACTTGCAAGAAGGACCTAGTTTTAGTGGATTCTACTCTAAAAATCCGCCTACAAATCCGTCAAATACTAGCAATTGGGGGTCAAGTTGGAATAGAAGAACATCAAATTTAAAATATAATGGTGGTTTAAGTGTAAATGGTGGCAGATCGTTTGAGATAGGGGAAGAGGGTCGATTGAATGCCTTTTTCACCGTTGGGTTTGACAACTCAAACACTTTTAATTCTGGTCTAAACCGTGGGAAAATTGGAGCGGATGGATATACACGACAGGATTTTAATAAAGACAGTTATAGCTATACAACAAACACTACCGCAATGGGGGTGCTTAATTATCGCATGAATAGCAACCACAAATTGACTTTTACAACCCTATTTTTAAATAGTTCTGATCAAAGTCATGATGAATATAATGGGTTTGATATTGAGTTTGATAATGATGCTACGAATAACGAAAATGGTGTTGGGTTTATCCAGAGAAATACATTTACTGAGACACAATTAATGGTCAACCAGTTGAGTGGAGAGCATGCTCTATCTGACACCAACACAATCCAATGGATTGTGGGATATAATGGCTTAAACAACACTATTCCAGATCGCATGCAAAACACCGCAGGTGCTGATTTTAGAGCGAACCGCACCACTGATTTTGTTTTAATTACGGGGAGTCCTATTTACAACCACCGCTTTTTTCAAGACTTAAAAGAGGATGAATTATCGGTTAATATTTCAAATAAAATTAAGTTTAATGACAGGGAAGATGACTTAAAAGGCGAACTTACTTTTGGGTATAGCGGCCGTTTTAAAAGAATTGATTTCTCTTCTCAACAGTACGACTTTAGGCTAATCAATCAAGCAGCACTTCACAATGTTGACGTCACAAATTTTGATGCCTTTTTTAACGCTTCAAATCTAAACACGCTGTACAGAGTCAATACTTTGAAAACTCAAACGTATAGCGGTGGACAATATATTAATGCTGGATATGTGAACGGTTTATGGAATTTTTCTTCTAAATTTTCTATGGTTGCTGGTGTAAGAGCAGAAATGATTGGGGTGGAAATTGATTACTTAACACTACAGTCTTCTAACAAACAACAAGTTGGTCTTGTACAAGAAAAATTATTACCATCTCTTTCGACAAAGTATGTGCTTAAAGAAAATATGAATTTGAAATTTGGCGCCAGTAAAACCTATACACTCCCTCAATTTAAGGAACGTGTAGATATGCTTTATGAAGAGGTTACACAAGTCTATAGAGGAAATAAAGATATTTATGAATCGACCAATTGGAATGCAGATTTGAAATGGGAGTATTTTCCTTCAAACGGCGAGCTTATTTCGGCGACTGTTTTTGGTAAGTTGATACAAAACCCAATCAACTCTATTTTTATTAATTCAACTTCAAATGACATTTCCTATATCAATTCAGGAGATAATGCAGAGGTTTTTGGTTTGGAGATAGAGCTTAAAAAAGAGCTTTATAATTTTAATGGAGACGACGCTGAATTTGAACATAAACTTTCTGGTGGGTTAAACGTCTCTCTAATTAAAACGGCTCAAGATTTGAATGCTGATAAAGTGAATACTGAAACCGAATATAGTGCCAGCTTTACTTTTGACTCAAGTCAACTCACTGGTGCATCGGAAGTGTTGATGAATACAGACCTTACTTATTTTAAAGCATTTGATAACCATCATTCTTTACAAGCTACTGTAGCTTACAATTATTTTTCTGATCAATTGAATACTATTGGAACTCTGAAAAAAGGGAATGTCATCGACAAAAGCTTTAACACTTTAGATTTAATAATTAAAAGTAAACTTAATAAGCTCAACATTTCATTGTCTGCAAAAAACCTGTTAAACCCTTCTATTAAAAGGGTTCAAGAAGTGTATGAAACTCCAGGACTTAGTGAAGTGACCTTAAGTGAATTTAAAAGAGGCGTTAACATCAGTTTGTCTGTAGGATATCGATTTTAAATTCCAGCAAGTTGCTAACATTTAGTTTACAATTAATTTCAGTAAATCTAATCAACTCGTAACTTTTAGTTAAAACCCAATCCCAATTAACATTAGATATTTGTACAAATCAAAACATAAAATAAAATGAAAACATTAAATTTAAGTCTTTCTATTTTCACAGCGTTATTAGCGCTTAATTGTAGTATCGAAGAATCTACTACAGAAAATACCGTTGCTGGTTTTCAAGTAAATGCAGGCGATTTACAAGGCAACATTAATAGTGGAAGTGTTTCATTAAATGCGACTGAAACTTATATTCTTACCGGCGCACTAATCGTAAAAGAAGGAGCTGTGTTAACGATTCCAGCTGGAACTACAATTACAGCTGCAGCCGGAACTTCAACCTCTGCGTATATTGGTGTGGAGCGTGGTGCAAAAATATACATCAATGGTACAGCAGCTGCTCCAGTAGTAATGACTTCTGAAACTCAAGAAGCAGGATCGTGGGGCGGATTGGCAATTGCTGGATATGGCATTACAAATGCAGGAACCAACGTAACATCTGAGGTTGGAGATTTGACCTATGGAGGCACTGATAATTTAGATAACTCTGGAGCTGTAACATATTTAAGAGTTGAATATACTGGAGCTACGTTTACCAATGAAAAAGAATTCAATGGGGTAACCTTATTTGGAGTGGGGTCTGGAACCGTGTTTTCTAATGTGTCTTCTGTGAATGGTGGAGATGATGGGATTGAATTTTTTGGAGGTGCTGTAAATGCTAAAAATTTAGTGTCTATTAATTCTGGAGACGACTCTATTGATTTTGCAGATGGATTTGTAGGTTCTATTGAGGGTGCATACATCAAAGGCATTACAAAAGCCGGAATTGAAGGGTCAAATAATGGCGATAATGGCGATGCGACTCCGGTGACCTCGGCTACAGTTTCAAATGTAACAATGGTTGTTGACGGTTTAGGAAACTCTGAAGGGGCCATTTATTTCAAAGAAGGGGGTGGTAACATTTCTTATACGAACATATATGTTGATGGTATTTCTTTAGGAATGAAAATAAAAAGTACGGATGCTGCAGCGAATACAAGATTAGCTAACGGGGACTTAGTGATTAGTAATTTTAATTATGTAAATGCACCTTCAGATTGGAGCTGGGGTGGCTATGCCTATGACGGATTAAACTCAGGGGCCACAGGAGCAGGGAATGGTGCAGATATTCCAAATTGGGCTAGTGGATGGTCAGAGTAATTCCATAGTCTTAGATTGGTTAACAAAAAAGCTCCCGTTGGGAGCTTTTTTGTTTGATATCATATAATTGAATATATTTATTTAAGAGTGGTCGCAAGTTCAGATTTACTATTCCATTCATTAACATTTGTGATTCTAGAATCATTATAATCAACTTCCTTTAAGGAATTTTCAGTCCGGAAAAACCATTTCCCTGTTTTGATTCCTTTATCATAATTCCCTTGAGATAATTTTACACCACTTTCATTATAGCTAACCCACAAACCATCTAACTTTCCTTTTTTATTAAAAGTACCCTGCTGTTGAATGGCTCCATTATCATGGAAATAAGTCGCTGAAATTATAGTACCTTCCTCTTCAAATTTTGGTTGTATTGAAGTTTGAGCATAAGCTGCTGTTCCGATAAAAACTAGTGCGATAAATATATATTTTTTCATAATAGGGAGTATTGTGTATCTTGTTATAGTATAAAAGTAAACAAAAATTTACATAAAATCAACAATTAGTTTACATTAAATTAACATTGGAGATTTGAGTTTCAAAAAGAAAAAAGAGTTCTAAGCATACTACTTTGAGTACTACCCCTTCTTAAAGCCTGTATAGTGAGCTGTTACATTTAAATAAAATAGTGTAAACCCGTTATATCAAAGAATCAATACTATTTGATTTTATAACGCAACTTATGTTTTGGTTAAAAAACTAAAAATAAACTTTTGCAGGGGTGACTCACGTTTAATAATTACTTAACGTTTTCCTTACGCATGAGATATGTTTAATTACAATCTTTGTAATGTCTAAGACACTTAATTAGTATCATTATTACATATTAGTTTTTGTCGACTAGAAAATGATGATTTCTGATAAGCTGCCCTTGGCCAGGCAGCTTTTTTTTCATTTAATATTAATCTTTAGGAAACATTAAGATAACATTAGTTTGTGTTATTTGTACCCGACAAAAACTAATATTAAATTAAAATGAAATTAAGAATTTTATCAATTGCATTAACATTATTTGCAATCACTTCAGTACAATCTCAAGAAATCAGTGACACAACCTTTGGAAAAGGCTTGATTAACTTCGTTGCAAAAGACAGCACATTTAGTGTGAAATTTGCACCTCGCTTCCAAGTCCGTTCTATGTCTTCATGGGATCATGACGGTAACCAATACACCAGTCCAGAACATAATTTTATTGTGCGACGTTCACGTTTAAAGTTTGATGGATTTGCGTACAGTCCAAAATTAAAATACAAACTAGAACTTGGATTGTCAAATAGAGATATTTCAGGGGCTAATGAATTTAATAGAAATACTCCGCGTTACATTTTAGATGCTGTAATTATGTGGGAATTTTCTAAAAACTGGGAACTATGGGCTGGACAAACAAAACTACCTGGAAATGTAGAACGTGTGGTATCTTCTGCAAATTTGCAGTTAATAGACCGTTCTTTATTAAACAGCCGATTCAATATTGATCGCGATTTAGGAGTCCAAATCCGACACAAATCAAACTTAGGTGGTGGCTTTTTAATGCGTGAAAAATTTGCCATATCACAGGGTGAAGGGCGTAACGTAACAGAGGGAAATGAAGGTGGGCTACAATACACTGCACGACTGGAATTTCTACCTTTTGGAGCCTTTAAATCAAAAGGCGATTACAGTCAATCAGATCTTAAAAGAGAAAAAACATCAAAGCTAATGGTTGGATTTACTTACAACTTTAATGAAAATGCAGTTCGTGAACGCGGTTTTGCAGGGGACTATATGATTAGAGCCGATGAAACTATTTTTGAAACTAACCAAACGACAATTTTTGTAGATGCAATGTACAAAAACAATGGGTTTTCTTTTATGGGTGAATATGCAAAACGTACAGCAGACACTGTTATAGCCACAGAAGCAGATGGAGTCACTCCTACTGGCGATGTTGTTTTAACTGGAAACGCTTTAAACCTACAGGCTGGATATTTATTTAAAAACAACTACGAGATTGCGGGACGTTTTACGACTCTAGATTACGAATCAATTACAGAAACACTTCCTTCAAAACAATACACATTAGGATTCAATAAATTTCTTGTTGGACATAAGCTGAAAGTTCAAAGTGATATAAGTTATACAACCTTGGACGGTCAAGAAGATAATATCACTTTTAGACTCGGGTTTGATATTCATTTTTAAAACATAACATTAACTTAACTTTACAAACCAAAAGTCTTTAGAGATTTGCGTAATTAACCAATTTAAATTATGGAGAATATTTATTTATATATGATTATCGCTTTAGCGTTTTTGGCTATTGCAGATTTAGTCGTTGGAATTAGTAATGATGCTGTGAATTTTTTAAACTCAGCGATTGGTTCCAAAGCGATTTCATTTAGAACCATTATGATTGTTGCCAGTATTGGCGTTGCTGTTGGTGCAATTTTTTCAAGTGGAATGATGGAAGTTGCTCGAAAAGGAATTTTTAATCCGGGTGAATTTATGTTCAACGAGATTATGATTATTTTCATGGCGGTTATGATTACAGATATTTTACTTCTGGATTTCTTTAACTCCCTAGGGATGCCAACCTCAACAACCGTTTCAATTGTATTTGAATTGTTAGGTGCTGCCGTTGCAATGGCATTAATTAAAATTGGTGCAAGTGGTGGCGATTTCAGTGAAGTTGTCAACTATATAAACACCTCAAAAGCCTCTCAAATTATATTTGGAATACTCCTGTCGGTAGTCGTAGCTTTCTCCATTGGAGCCCTTGTACAATGGGTGTCTAGACTGTTGTTATCTTATAATTTTCAAAGAAAAGCAAATTGGGTAGGTGCTCTTTTTAGTGGAATTGCATTGACAGCGATTACCTATTTTATATTTATGAAAGGCCTCAAAGGAACGTCTTACGCCAAACAATCGTTTGATATCATTGGTGGTAGCACCATGAAAGATTTCTTGGAAACACAAGTTCTAACGATTGTATTGATAAGTTCAGTATTCTGGTCTTTATTATCCTATGGATTGATTGTATTTGCAAAGACAAATATTTACAAACTCATTATTATTGTAGGAACATTTGCATTGGCACTGGCGTTTGCAGGAAATGATCTTGTTAATTTTATTGGGGTCCCAGTAGCTGCTTATAATGCATTCTTAGAATGGTCCGCATCAGGTCTTTCAGCAACAGAATTTCCAATGGATGTTTTAGCATCTAAAGTTCCTACAAACAACTGGTTGTTGTTTGGCGCTGGAATGGTAATGGTTGTGACCTTATGGTTCTCTGCAAAAGCAAAAGATGTTGTAAAAACATCACTCGACTTGTCAAGTCAAGGGGAAACTAAAGAACGTTTTCAACCCAATACATTGTCACGTGGGTTTGTGAGAATTGCAATGGGTGCTTCAAAAGTATCAGCTTTTATTTTACCGATGTCATGGCAGGAAAAAATTGAACAGCAATTTGAACAACCTGTCATCAAATTAACTAAAAATAAAGTACACGAATTGCCTGCTTTTGATTTGGTTAGAGCAGCTGTAAACCTTATGGTGGCAGCGGTTTTAATATCCATAGCAACTTCTTATAAATTACCGCTTTCAACCACCTATGTGACCTTTATGGTTGCTATGGGAACATCTTTAGCGGATAGAGCTTGGGGTGCAGAAAGTGCCGTATATCGTGTTGCTGGAGTGCTTAATGTTATTGGTGGATGGTTTTTTACAGCCTTTAGTGCTTTTAGCGCTGCTGCTTTGGTTGCCTACTTGCTAAACTTAAACTTAGAAGTGATGTTTCCAATACTTCTTTTAACTGCGATTGCATTGCTTGTGAGAAGTTCTATTGTTCATAGAAAAAAGACACAAGAATTAGCTTCAGATGATCGTTTGAAAAAAACAGAGAGTAGTTCTGTTCAAGGGGTTATTATAGAAAGTGCAGAAAACATTGCAAACGTTCTAAAGCGTGGAAAGAAAATTTATGCAGCGGCATTCAACGGTCTTGCTCAACAAGACCTAGACGCTCTTAAAAAGAACAAAAAACAAATTATCAAACTCTCTGATGAAGTTGATGAATTAAGAGATAACGTTTTTTACTTTATCAAAAATTTAGATGAATCAAGTGTGGGTGCGAGTAATTTTTACATTCTTATTTTAGGTTACCTTCAAGATATGACGCAATCATTGACCTATATTACTAAGGTAAGTCACAAGCATGTTAATAACAATCACAAAAAACTGAAGTTCAATCAAATTAAAGAACTGAGTCAAATCAATGATTCGATACAGGAATTGTTTTCTGAGGCGATTGATACCTTTAACTCACAATCATTCGAAAAAATAGGATCGATTATTGAGCAAAAAAGCAAGATTTATGCGATTCTTAAATCTAATATTGAGACACAGGTACAGCGAACACGTACGGAGGAATCGAGTCCAAAAAACACAACGCTTTACTTTAGTTTGTTATTAGAAACTAAAGACTTGTTGAACGCTACAACAGGCTTGTTAGAAGAATACCATACGGAATATGACAGCAGTGTAAAACCTGCTAAAATTAGTGATGATGGGGAGTAATTGATTCTTCATTTTATTGCATAAAAAAAGCACCTAATTTACATTAGGTGCTTTTTTATTTTAGTTACGTTTTATTAAGACCCGCACATAAGGCAGTCATCGCCTTCAGCTTCTTTTGCTTGTTGAACCAAGGCTTTCATTTCTTCGGCTGACATTGGCTCCACCTCTACGGCTGTTTCTTGAGAAAATTTTGCTGCTGTATTAGCCGCTTTTTCTTGTTGTTTTTCCAATACTGCTGTTTCTACAACTGCTGTTTCAACAACTGCCTTAACAGTCACTGTTTCTGGCTTTGGTGCTTCAGCTTTTTTGTTGTCTAAGGTAAATTTAATAGCATCAACTGCACTCTTCGTTCTTAAATAGTACATTCCTGTTTTCAATCCACTTTTCCAAGCATAAAAATGCATAGATGTTAATTTAGCCATCGTTGCACCTTCCATAAATAAATTTAAGGATTGTGATTGATCAATAAAATAGCCGCGTTGACGTGACATATCTATAATGTCTTTCATGCTCAATTCCCAAACTGTTTTGTACAATTCTTTGATTTCTTGAGGAATCACATCCACGTGTTGAATAGATCCGTTAGCGCGCATAATATCCTGCTTTAAGCCTTCATTCCAAAGTCCTAGTTCCACTAAATCTTCCAAAAGGTGCTTATTCACCACAATAAATTCTCCTGACAATACACGACGTGTATAAATGTTTGAAGTATAAGGCTCAAAACATTCGTTATTCCCAAGGATTTGAGACGTACTTGCAGTAGGCATTGGCGCCACTAAAAGAGAGTTACGCACCCCATTTTCTAACACTTGTTCACGTAATGTTCCCCAATCCCAAAGACCACTTAAGTCTTCATCTTTAAGGCCCCATAAGTTGTGTTGGAATTTTCCTTCACTTATTGGAGAACCTTCATAGGTTTGGTACGGACCTACTTCTTTTGCTTCTTCCATTGATGCGGTGACTGCGGCGTAGTAAATTGTTTCAAAAATGTCTTGATTCAATTGTTTAGCATCATCACTTGTGAAAGGCATTCTCAATTTAATAAACGTATCTGCCAATCCTTGAACACCAATTCCAATTGGGCGGTGTCTCATGTTTGAGTTTTCGGCTTCAATTACTGGATAGTAATTTCGATCGATCACTTTATTTAGATTTCGTGTGACACGTTTGGTAATTGCAAATAATTCCTCGTGATTAAATTTACCATCTTTAATAAACATTGGCAATGCAATCGATGCGAGGTTACATACAGCTACTTCATCAGGAGAGGTGTACTCGATGATTTCAGTACAAAGGTTAGAAGAACGAATGGTTCCTAAGTTTTGCTGGTTAGATTTGCTGTTAGCAGCATCTTTGTAAAGCATATAAGGTGTTCCCGTTTCAATCTGAGATTCTGTAATTTTTTCCCAAAGCTCTCTTGCTTTTATAGTTTTACGTCCTTTGCCTAGTTCTTCATATTTAAGGTAAAGTTTTTCAAATTCTTCACTGTGAGTGTCTGGTAAGCCAGGGCATTCGTTAGGACACATTAAGGTCCAATGAGAATCTTCCTGAACTCGCTTCATAAATAAATCTGGAATCCACATTGCATAGAATAAATCTCTTGCACGCATTTCTTCTTTTCCATGATTTTTCTTTAAATCAAGAAAATCAAAAATATCGGCATGCCATGGTTCTAAATAAATTGCAAAACTCCCTTTTCGTTTACCACCACCTTGATCTACGTAACGTGCGGTATCATTAAAAACACGAAGCATTGGAACAATACCATTACTTGTGCCATTAGTTCCAGCAATGTAACTTCCAGTAGCTCTAATATTGTGCATTGCTAAGCCTATTCCACCAGCTGATTGTGAAATTTTAGCTGTTTGTTTCAAAGTGTCATAAATTCCGTCAATACTGTCATCTTTTGCGGTTAACAAAAAGCATGACGACATTTGAGGTTTTGGTGTCCCTGAATTGAATAAGGTAGGGGTTGCGTGCGTGAAAAACTTTTTGGACATCAATTCGTAAGTTTCAATGGCAGAATCCAAATCATTTAAATGAATTCCAATAGAAACACGCATCAACATGTGTTGAGGACGTTCTGCAATGATGCCATTTAACTTTAGAAGGTAAGAGCGCTCTAACGTTTTGAATCCAAAATAGTCGTACCCAAAATCTCTATTGTATATAATTGTGGAGTCTAGCTTTTCTTTATTTTCTATAATTACGTTGTAAACCTCATCGGACAATAAAGGGGCGTCTTTCCCTGTTCTTGGGTTGACGTATGTGTATAAGTCATGCATGACTTCACTAAACGTTTTTTTAGTGTTTTTGTGTAAGTTTGAAACTGAGATCCGTGCTGCAAGACGTGCATAATCGGGATGTGCAGTGGTCATTGTTGCAGCAACTTCAGCGGCAAGATTGTCTAATTCGCTGGTAGTAACGCCATCATATAGACCTTCGATTACGCGCATAGCTACTTTTAATGGATCAACCAATTCGTTTAAACCATAGCAGAGTTTCCTAACTCTTGCTGTGATTTTATCAAACATAATTTCTTCTTTTCTGCCGTCTCTTTTTAGTACAAACATTTTTTTTGGTCTTTTTTTACTTTTTTGAAGCGCTTCAAAAAAGCGGTTAGTTAGTTAGCCTATCAGTGTTTGATATTCGTCAAACACTTAGTTGTTATGGGTTTGGTTTCCTGGTTGAGAAAAACCAAAAGGTTGATTTATGAAAAACGAATTGTATAATTCGTTTTAAGTTCTTGTTCTAGTTGGTTGATCTAGAATTCAGAATCGAAACTGTATTTGTTGGTATCCTCTTCTTCTTTGTTGAGGACGCCTGCCTTTTGATATTCAGACACTCGTTTTTCAAAGAAATTTGTTTTTCCTTGAAGTGAGATCATGTCCATAAAATCAAATGGATTTGATGTGTTGTATTCTTTTTCGCAATCCAGCTCTTGTAATAAGCGATCGGTTACAAATTCTAAATACTGAGACATCAATTTTGAATTCATACCAATCAAACTAGCTGGTAGAGATTCTGTAATAAATTCTCTTTCAATATTTAAAGCATCTAATAATATTTCTCTGATACGTTCTTTAGGAACTTTATTGATAAGGTGTTTGTTGTGTAGGTGGACTGCAAAATCTGCGTGCACACCTTCGTCTCTGGAGATCAACTCATTTGAGAATGTAAGTCCTGGCATTAATCCACGTTTCTTTAACCAGAATATTGAGCAAAATGCTCCTGAGAAGAAAATTCCTTCAACGGCTGCAAATGCGATCAAACGCTCTGCAAAGCTTGGTGACTCTATCCATTTGAGAGCCCAGTCTGCTTTTTTCTTAATTGCCGGAAAATTATCTATCGCATTAAATAACTTATCTTTTTCTGATTCATCTTTGACATAAGTGTCTATTAAAAGAGAATAGGTTTCGCTGTGAATATTTTCCATCATGATTTGGAATCCATAAAAGAACTTTGCTTCACTGTATTGAACTTCGTTTACAAAGTTTTCAGCCAAATTTTCGTTTACAATCCCATCACTAGCTGCGAAAAAAGCTAATATATGCTTGATAAAGTAGCGCTCATCGTCGTTTAGTTTCGTGCTCCAATCCGTTAAATCTTGATGTAAATCAATTTCTTCAGCGGTCCAAAAACTCGCTTCAGATTTTTTATACCATTCCCATATATCATGATGCTGGATTGGAAAGATTACAAATCGGTCTTTATTTTCTTGTAAAATTGGTTCTACTTGTGACATTTAAATTGAAATTCTGGATTAAAAAAAAACACGCGTTTGAGCGGTTAACAAAGGTTCAAAATAGTTGCCTTAAATGAAAGTCATTTTTATAAACATTGGCCATGAGTTTTTAACAACGAGTAGCTTTTTTCCTACAAAAATATTTCAAGACTTAAATCTCAAAAACCTGAATACAAGGTTGTTACATTGACTCTCTCTCTTACAAAAAAACAAAGCATTAAGCTGAATGAAAAACACTGATTTTATTAAAGTTGAAGAAAAAACAAAAAAGAGGGTGCGTTTTAGAGTCCCACCTTAAGTGCTTGATTCATTTTATTTTTTGGAGTGTTTTGCTGCGACTTGTTCTAATTCAGCATACCAATCAGCACCAAACTTCCGAATTAAGGCTTCTTTTACAAATTTATAGACAGGCACTTGAAGTTCTTTCCCTAATGAACAGGCAGCATCACAAATCTCCCAATTGTCATAGTTTACAGCTGAAAACTCAGAATAATCTTTAATCCGTACTGGATATAAATGACAAGATACTGGTTTTTTCCAATCGACTTCGCCTTGATTGTAAGCTTCTTCAATAGCGCACAATGCTGTATTTTTTTCATCAAAAATAACATAGGCACAATCAGCTCCATGAATTAGAGGCGTTTCTAATTCTCCATCTTCAGTGACTATATGAGTGCCTTGCAACTCAATTGCTTCGATACTTTCCTTCCGTAGATAAGGTTTTATAATGGGATAAATATTTTCTAAAATCTTTGCTTCTTCTGCTTCTAGTGGCGCACCTGCATCACCATCCACACAACACGCACCTTTACAGGCGCTTAGATTACATAAAAAATCTTTCTCAATAATGTCTTCAGACACAATGGTTTTTCCTATTTGAAACATGCACCAAATATACTGTTAATTATGAATATTTTAAGCCTAAATTATCGCTCAAAATAAACTTGTCATTATAATTATTTATTCGACCTTTGCATAAAAATAATTTGTAATCATGAGTTTCAATATCAAAGAAATTTTAACGGCATTTATGGTGCTTTTCGCAGTGATTGACATTGTAGGAAACATCCCTATCATTATTGATTTACGTAAAAAAGCGGGGCACATTCAAAGTGAAAAGGCTTCGGTTATTGCAGGAGTCATTATGATTATATTTTTGTTTTTAGGGGATAGCATTCTAAAACTTATTGGAATTGACGTGCATTCATTTGCTGTCGCTGGTGCGTTTATCTTATTTTTTATTGCACTAGAAATGATTCTCGGAATCACTCTTTATAAACAAGAAGAAGGGAGTAATATGAATGCCTCCGTATTTCCACTGGCTTTTCCATTAATTGCTGGGCCAGGAAGCCTCACAACACTTCTATCCTTGAAATCTGAATTTCATACAGAAAACATCATCATTGCAGTCATTGTGAATGTGCTTGTCATTTTTATAGTCCTGAAAACTTCAAATCGAATCGAACGGTTTATTGGTCAAAATGGGATTGATATTATACGAAAAGTGTTTGGTGTTGTACTCTTGGCAATTGCCGTAAAATTGTTCACTACTAACATCAAATTTTTATTGTAATATGCGACTCTTAACTTATTTATTATCAGTATTGGCACTTGGAATCATAGTATTCAATATCACAAAAATCAATTTTAATGCTCCCTTTGAAAAGGAGAGCTATACAGCTATTATCACAGCATTGTCGGGTGGATGCGCTATTTTGTTATTCACGATATGGAGGGTTGTAAAAAAGATTGACCGTACAGTCAAAGAAAAGTCTTAATTTGAAATTACGACGGCTTCCAAGTCGTTAGTTTTTTGCAACATAGGGTCAAAAGTGCTCAAAACTTTTGCCGCTGTATTATCTCCAAAAAGTTGTTTTGCAAAAGCCGATTTTAAAAGAATTTCAATAGCGTTTTTGTAGGGATTAATCTCCTCATTTTTCATGTTGATTCTATCTGAAAAATTACTGACAAATTTCTGATAAATAGCCTCTGAGATTTCAAAGGTGGTTAGGAATTCCGTTTCGGAAAGCGATGTGTATTTAGCACGCTTACTGTCTAAATATTCAAACACAAAAAAGTCCAGGACACCAGATGCTTTTAGAAACTCAATAATGTCGTTATTGAAGTTTGCATCATACGGTACATAAATATCTGGAATAATCCCACCACCTCCATATACAATTTTTCCTTTTGGGGTTGTAAATTTTAGACTGTCTGCTAACAAATCAGATTGTAAAGTGTCCACAGCCCTGTGCTCTAAACGCTGGTAGTAATCGTCATAATATGCTTCTGAACCTTTGTCATAAGAACGCTGTATGGAACGTCCTGTTGGGGTGTAATACCTAGAAGTTGTCAATCGTATTGCACTGCCATCCCCCAAGTCCATTTCTTGCTGAACCAATCCTTTTCCAAAAGAACGGCGTCCAATTATGATGCCTTTATCATTGTCCTGAAGTGCGCCTGCAACAATTTCGCTCGCAGATGCAGAGTTTTCATTAATCAACACATATACTTCAGCCTTTTCAAAACGTCCTTTGGCGGTAGCAAAGCTTTTTTCAATTTCATTCGTTTTATTTTTGGTGAATAAAATAAGTGCCCCATCTTCTAAGAACTCATCCGCAATTTGTTCAGCAATTTGTAAAAACCCCCCGGGATTGTCTCGTAAATCCAACACTAAATTTGAGGCACCTTCAGAAAGTAAATTTTCAATACTTTTCTCAAATTCTAGAAAAGTACTTTCTGCAAACCGATTGATTTTTACATAGCCAAGGGTTGGATTGATCATATAAGACGCTACCACACTTTTGATAGGGACTTCGGAACGGATGATTTCAAAATCCAACAAACTATCAACCCCTGTACGCTTAATTGTTAGCTGGACTTTGGAATTTTTTTTACCTCTAAGTCTTTCAATTACTCTGGTGTCACTCCAATTCTGTCCGTAAATTGTGTCGTCATCTGCCATTAAAATACGGTCGCCTGGCAAAATTCCAGCGCGAAAACTAGGACCCCCTTCAATAGCTCGAATGACTGTGATGCTGTCTTTATAGTTGTAAAAACTTACGCCAATTCCGATAAAATCGCCTTTCATATTTTCTTTGACCGATGCTAAATCTTGTTTTGGTATGTATGAAGAATGTGGATCGAGGTTTTGCAACACAGTATCAATAAAGCCTTCGACAATGCTATCTGTATCCACAGGGTCAACATACTCATATTCTAAATAATCAATGAGCCGACTGAATTTTTGTTTGCTCACGTTTTTAGAATTTGCAAAATGATTGGAGGTATTGGTACTTAATTTTGATCCAATATAAATCCCAATCCCCAAAAGAACTGCAATAAAAAATGGTAGGTGTTTTCGATTTAGGGACATCAAATTAGAGAGTTAGTAGTTCGACTTTGATACCTGCTTTTTCCAGAAACTCTACTCCCGAAAGGTCTTTATAGGCTTGACTATAAACCACTCGAGTAATTCCAGATTGATGAATTAATTTACTACAGCTCTGACAGGGTGATAGGGTGATGTATAGGGTGGCTCCATTACAAGATTGCGTAGAGGCTGCAACCTTTAAAATGGCGTTTGCTTCTGCGTGTAGAACATACCATTTTGTGTACCCTTCTTCGTCTTCACAAAAATTTTCGAAACCGGTAGGGGTACCATTATAACCATCGGAGATAATCATACGATCTTTGACAATGATTGCACCTACTTGTTTGCGTTTACAGTACGACAATTTTCCCCATTCAGAAGCCATTCTGAGATAGGCTTTGTCATATTTAAGTTGTTTTTGTGTGGTCATAAAAGGGGTAAAATTATTTGCTTAAGAAAATAGTGGGCTGTTAAAAATCAAAGGAAGCATGAGGCCAATCACAACAGCCGAAAGAACCATTACCCAGTCTCGAACAGAGAATCTAAAAATAGTTTGCCCTAAGAATCCGAAAAATAATATACAGAAAACAATTACAAGCTGTCCGAGTTCAATTCCTAAGGCAAATTCTAATACGGATAATAACGTGCTTTCGTTTGCGCTTACCATAGATTCAAAGGCGTTAGCAAACCCTAATCCGTGAATGAATCCAAAAAACAAGACAATACTAAAAATAATAATTGGGTTGGATTGTTTAGATGCTTTTCCGGCGGTAAACACATTATAAAGTGCCATGATGATGATTGTAAACGGAATCAACCACTCAATCACATTGCTCTTTAAGTTGATAATGTCATAAACTCCTAACAACAAACTCAGGGTGTGACCTAAGGTAAAAGACGATATTAATAACAGTAAGCGTTTCCAGTCTTTAAAAAGGTATGGAATTGTCAGGACCACTAAAAACAAGATGTGGTCGTAGCTTTTGAAGCTAACAATATGATACAGTCCTAATTCTAAAAATTTTAAAAAGCTATCCAACATTGGTTTATTATTATATTTATTTCAAAGTTACTAAAAATTAATGTTTAGAATTACACTAATCTATTGAAGCGATTCAAAAACCTCAAGACCACAATCTAAAAAGGCTTTATAATCTGCTTCATCTGGAGTGTATCCAACAGGATCATTTAAAACAGTTTCTCCATCCGAACCTAATAATACATAATAAGGTTGAGAATTGGATTGGAAAAATTGTGTCTGGAAATGGGCCCATTTATGTCCGTAATTTTCTAAGACACGTGTCCCGCCTCCAAGACGTTCAACCGTTAATTTTTGATCTTCTGGTAATTCTTTTTTATCATCCACATAAAGAGAAATCAATACATAATCTTCTTCAAAATAAGATTTTATGGTTGTTTTTGGCCAAATATGTTCTTCCATTTTACGGCAGTTTACACAGGCATAACCTGTGAAATCTAGTAAAATTGGTTTGTTTACTTTTTGGGCGTAGGCAACACCTTCTTTTAGATCTTTGAAACAATCAAAATTATTCGGACAGTCATTTGGATACAGAAAGCTGTAACCTACTGGCGGTGCTAAGCCACTAAGTAATGTCAGTGGGGTGAATGTTTGTGTTTCTTTATTAATCCTGAATCCAGACCCTAAATAGACTACAAAGGCGAATACTAAAACTCCAGAGGTAATTCTGAAAAAGGATAGTTTTTTGAGTGGAGAATCGTGTGGGAATTTGAGTTTCCCTAAGATATAGAGTGCGAGTCCAGCAAACACAACAATCCAAATACCTAAAAAGACTTCAATTTTTAGGAAACCCCAATGTTTCACTAAATCGGCGTTAGAAAGAAATTTAAAGGCCAATGCGAGTTCTAAAAACCCTAAAATAACTTTAGTAGTATTGAGCCATCCTCCAGATTTTGGAAGGGCTTTTAGCATGTTTGGAAACATCGCAAATAATGCAAAGGGCAATCCAAGTGCCACCCCAAAACCTGCCATTCCAGCGGTCAGTTGCCAAGCACCACCATCTGCAGAAAGAGAACCTGCAAGCAACGATCCAAGAATTGGACCTGTACAAGAAAAGGATACAATTGATAAGGTCAATGCCATGAAAAAGACCCCTAAAATCCCGCCGATACCTTCGCCCCTACTCGTGGAATTTGTCCAAGAGGATGGCAGCGTTAGTTCATAATAGCCGAAAAATGAAAAGGCGAAAAATATAAATATGACAAAGAAAATGACGTTCAACCACACATTGGTGGAGATTTCATTTAAAATATCGGGGTTGACAGAGTCTAGTAAGTGAAATGGAATGCTGAGTGCGAGGTAAACCAATACAATGAAAAAACCATATAAAATGGCTTTAGATACGCCGCCTTTTTGATTGCCATCACCCCCTTTTTTGGTGAAAAAACTGACGGTTAAAGGAATCATTGGAAACACACAAGGGGTTAAAAGGGCTAACAGTCCGCCTAAGAATCCCAATCCAAAAATCCTCCATAGTGAGTTGTTTGATGCTTTGATATCTTGTGAGAGCGACGTTAATTGTGTGCTACACTTCACCAATGCTTTTGAGATAGAATCAATTGACATGCCGTATAAAATCTGATCGGCATTCTCAGAAACTTCTAAGTTTGATACGGGTGTTCCTCCAACTATCACAAATCCGGATTCTGAAGTATAGTTAAATGTAAATGGATTGTCTGGTAAATAAGTGCATTTTGTGTCATCACAAGTCATAAAATCAATATTCCCTTTAACACTAAATTCAGGCGATTTTATACGGACTCGTTGCTTAAAAATTGCTTTATCATAATATTTTGAAACGACCATTTCAAACACGGGATCGAGTTGTGTCACCTTGTTTAATTCTAGCTCTTTGACGGTTTCAATGAGTTCAAAATCTGGAGCTGATTCAAATGAAAAGACGGTTGGCAAAGGCCCTCCCTCTTCTACAAACTGCGAGTACAGTGCCCAGTGAGATTCAATCTTAGCGACAAAAATAAGGTCGTATTCTGTTTCTGAAATTTTTTCTGAACCAAATTCCCATTTTACAGAGTTTATAATCTGAGAAAAACCAGAAAAACTGATTAAAAACAATAAAAGTGTTGCGAGCTTTTTCATAATTTTAGTAGGAATTTAGTGTGCAATTTAATGAAAAAATTAAATTGCAGTCTCATAAGTAAATATAATATTTAAAATTCAATGAGAGGGCAAAAAAAACCCAACCGTTTAAGGTTGGGCTTTGTAAGATTTATGAAAGTTAAATCCCTTATTCTTTTGGTAAATTTCTTTCGTATTGTGTTGCTCTTGAAATTTTTCCATCTTTATTAAAATAGAACCATTCAACAAGTTCCTTTTCCCAAACAGTACCGTCTGTAAGCACTCTTCTTTCTCTTGAAAAAACAGTAACTCCAGATTCTGTATCTGTATTTTGAATCTTTAAAGGAACAATTGAATACACTTTCCAAGAAAGCTCTGTGAAACCATCCATCATCGATTTCCATAATTCTGTAGTTAGAATCATTTTATTTCCTTCAGAATCTAAAAATTCGGCCCCTTCAGCAAACGCTTCACTACACCCAGCTGCATCTTTATTATTATAATCTTCAACTAGTTTTTCAATCACTTCAACTTCACCTCTGTTTGAGAATACCAAAGGTCTTCCAGACCATTCTGAGGCACCGTCACCTATGAATTTTCCTCCGTAGTTGAGTCCAAAATTACTAGATTCCATTCTTCTAGACCACTGTGCAAAAGCAGTAACCTTATTTTCTTTGTCAACTGTAAAAATCTCCATTAAATTAAGGTTCTCTATTGAACCGTCTATGAAGTTTCGGTCTTCAGTAGACCAAGCTAATACCATTGTGTTTTCAGAGCCTTCCATTTTTACAGGGATAATCATATAAGGATCCATTGTAATTGTCTCCATAGAGCCTAACCATTTTGTAGACCAGTCCATTGCTCTGTCTGAAAATTCTTTAGTGTAACTTGATAAAAGAGCCGTAACATCTTTTGAGCTGTAATCTTTTGCGATTGTTTTTACGGTTTCAACAGAAGCATCACTGCCGATTGTAAATGATTTTCCATTGTTTTCACCTTCACCTAAAAACACACCTCCGGTTTGGGCTGTTAAAAATAGGCTTGAGCAAAAGGTTAATGTGTAAAGTAATTTTTTCATGTTGGTTTTATTAAATTGGTTTATAAATACTTGCTAAATGCAATTTAATAAAAAGTAGGGAATAAAATACTTTAAACGTTTAAAAACTCATCTCTGGTCTCAATATATTTGGATTGAGTTTTTTTAATAAAGGTTTTAGAGGACACTCTTTTAGATTCTTTAAAAAACTTAACGCCAAGTGGGCCAAATTCGTCGTCTAAATTTCGCTTGCTCCAATTCATCATTTCATAAAGAATTGGATACGTGTCAACTCCTTTCTCGGTAAGGTAGTAGAGTTTTGTTTTTTTGTCGTGTGGAAGTTTAATCACTTTAAGCAATCCGTGATTGATTAAAAACTCTAAGCGGTTGCTCAAAATATTGGAGGCGAATTTTTCAGGAGAGTTCATGAATTCAGTAAATGTTTTCTTCCCTAAAAACAAATCTCTAATAATGATTAAAGACCATTTGTCTCCAACAATATCAAGAATATTTACCAAGGGGCATTGGGATCTGTTTGTTCTCATAGTTGATAGATTTGATGAGCTACAAACTTATTGTGTTTGATTCCAAAAACATCAATTTTAACAAATTTTTGACATAAAAAAGGAGGGGGATACTCCCCTCCTTATGAAATATAAAATACAGAATGTTAGAATGTTAGTTCTAAAATACGATTCCATGTATATTCGCTGATCACTGACCATTGGCTTATAGAAAGCTCTCCTACCAAAGCTTTATACTCTGCGCTTTGTTCTCTTATTTCTGTGCGTTTTTCCCAGTTACTAAAGTAATCAAACTGAGATTTGTCAATACACATCACCATATAATCTGCATCTTTGGCTCCAAAAACAGATTTGAAGATTGCATAATGGTAGCTGATGCCTAATTTTTTGTCAAGAGCATTCATTTTTTTGTTCCAATCTTCATAAGCATTGTCTGCATTCATCTTCACATTGACATATTGAACACGTCTGTAAAACTGCTCATCTTTTTCTGCTCTTGAGAGAACTGACCATGTTTCTGGGGTTGTACTTAATTCTGGCATAAATTCCCATACAGAAGACTCTCTAAAACTAGTTACATCATTAAATGTGGCTACAGTTCCCTCTGGGAGCGGCTCCATGCTTTGTAAGGTGTTCCATATTTTTTCTTGATTTTCATCTTGTCTATTTCTGGACGCTACCATGTCGGTCAGCGATTCATGAAATTGTAGAAACTGAATCTTTTTGGTTCCAGGTTCTGCAAATGTGTATGTCTTAGCATCTTCAATTTCTAGTGTTGTTTTGATGGCAGTCATCCACTGCGTCACCATGGTTGAGAAATTTTCTGGTGATTCAGTTTCTATTTCATTAACAACCATAATTTGAGCATTTAGCCCGGTTGATGTGGCAATTAAAAGTGTAAAAATTAATTTTTTCATTCTATTTTATATTTAAGTTTATTGGTTTAATTAGTTCATCATTCCAGAAGAAAGTTCTGGCATCAATTGAAGTGTTTCTACGTTTTCTCCGTACATTTCAATGGAAGCATCCAGATTAGCAATATCCTCTGACCATGAACCCCATCCAAATAGTTTATTATAGTCTTCTTCCCATGTTGTTTCACTTGATTTCATAAGGCGCTCATAGCTAGAAAAGCCAACAACTCTCACGAATTGATTTCTATTTCCTCCACTTTCAAGTCTGAATAAAAGCACATTGACATCCAATTCTCTTAGTGTCAAGATTTCCGTTATTCTGGACATAAATCTTCTAAAATGGAGTATTTTATCTGCTTTTACATCAAATACCGTTCTGGTGATATATTTTGAAGGGGTTCCTGTTTCTGGATCAAAGTTATAAGACCCATTTTTTATACGAGACCATCTTTTTTGACCTTGTTCATCCGCTATGTATTTTGCAACATTTTTGTCCCAATACGCTGCTTCAACTGAGCGATCCACATCATAATCTGCTGGTTTTTTGTTAGCTTCAACTCTTTCATAAGTTCCGCTATTTGGGCCTGTAATGACTTTGTAAGTAAAAATCCCAAGTTCAGGAGTTGAATTAAATGTTTTTGTTTTAAGGGCTACTGCAGATTCAAATTTCTGAACCATATCGGTTTTTGGAGTAAAACGCCATGTATTCCAATATTCTTGTTTAGAATTTCGTTGTCCAAAAACTACTGTAGATAGACAAAATGTTAAGATAATAAGAAGTTGTTTTTTCATTTTAAAAATTAAATTGGTTAAGCTTACAAGATAAAACTTATGCTTGTAAAATGCAAGTTAATTTTTTAAAATACTAAATCTATTATTTTGTCGGGATGACAGGATTTAGAGAATCCATTAACATCGCATTTGTTGCAAATAGATACTTGATGCTATCGCATCAGCGTCACTTTAGTGGTCTTTATTATTCAAACTAAGTTTGACAACAAAGACCACTAAAGAAAAAAGACTTTTACAAAGTCAAGTATCTGCTTGTCGGGATGACAGGATTTGAACCTGCGACCACACGACCCCCAGCCGTGTACGCTAACCGGACTGCGCCACATCCCGAATAATTTGTAAGGTATTGCTATTAAATCACATTCAATTTTTTTCCAACTTTAATAAAGGCATTGATTGCTTTTTGTATGTGTTCTTTTTCATGTGCTGCTGACAATTGGACTCTAATTCTTGCTTTGTCTTTTGGAACTACTGGAAAGAAAAAACCAATTACATAAATACCCTCCTCTAAGAGTTTTTCCGAAAATTCTTGTGCTAAAGGTGCATCATATAGCATAATGGGTACAATTGGATGAATTCCTGGAACAATGTCAAATCCTGCTGCCGTCATTTCTGAACGAAAAAAGGAAGTGTTGGCTTCTAGTTTATCTCTTAATTCATTGGAATCAGAAATCATGTCCAGAACTTGAAGTGTGGCTCCAACTATAGCGGGTGCTAATGTATTTGAAAATAAATAGGGTCGAGAGTGTTGTCTTAAAATATCAACGATTTCTTTTCGAGCCGCTGTAAATCCACCTGAAGCTCCACCCAACGCTTTTCCATACGTTCCTGTAATTATATCAACTCGGTCAATAACGTTGTGATGTTCATGAACGCCTCTTCCTGTTGCTCCAAGGAACCCTGTAGAATGGCATTCATCAATCATTACGAGAGCATCGTACTTATCCGCTAAATCGCAAATTTTGTCTAACTGCGCTACGGTACCGTCCATTGAAAAAGATCCGTCTGTCACAATTAATTTACGTCTGGATGACGCAGCTTGTATTAGCTGTTCTTCCAAGGACTCCATGTTGTTGTGGGTGTATCTAAAACGCTTTGCTTTACAAAGGCGGATTCCATCAATTATAGATGCATGGTTAAGGGCATCAGAAATGACAGCGTCTTCCGCTCCCAGTAAGGGTTCAAAAAGCCCCCCATTAGCATCAAAAGCAGCGGCGTAAAGAATACAATCTTCCATTCCTAAATAGTGCGCTGTTTTTTCTTCCAATTCTTTGTGAATGTCTTGAGTTCCACAAATAAATCTCACTGACGACAGTCCAAAACCATGCGTGTTAAGTGCGTCAACTCCGGCTTGGACAACTTTGGGGTGTGCCGAAAGTCCTAAGTAATTGTTAGCACAAAAGTTTAACACATTTGATTGCGATGTCGTATTTATTTCTGGACCTTGCTTTGAAGTCAACACTCTTTCTGCCTTATAAAGTCCACTTGCTTTTATTGCCTCAATATCCTTTTTGAAAGCGTCTTTAATGGTTCCGTACATGGTTATTTTCTGTATTTAGTTACTGTTTTAATTTTAAATTTTTAATCATACTACTTGTCATACTTTCCAAATCACACTTAGGATTCCAACCCCAGTCGCGCCTCGCATTTGAATCGTCAATACTATTGGGCCAAGTATCTGCAATTTGTTGTCTGAAATCTGGCTTATAAGTGATTGTGAATTTAGGGTATGTTTTTCTAATCATCAAAAATAATTGATTTGGATTAAAACTCATCCCTGCAATATTATAGGAAGATCGAATGGTAATGTTTTGTTTTGGGGCTTCCATGAGTTCTATGGTAGCTCGGATCGCGTCTTCCATATAAATCATTGGCAATTGAGCTGAAGCGCTCAAAAAACATTCAAATGGTTTGTTGTGAATCGCTTTATGAAATATATCAACTGCATAATCTGTGGTGCCTCCACCGGGCAAAGATTGGTGTCCGATAACGCCAGGGTATCTTAAAGATCGAACGTCCAAGCCGTATTTGATGTAATAATAATTAGCCCAATTTTCACCTGTTGCTTTGCTTATGCCATAAATGGTTGAAGGCAATAAAAACTGATCTTGAGAAGTATTGTCTTTGGATGCATTATCTCCAAAAACGGCAATTGAACTAGGGAAAAAAACTTTGTGTACCCCCTGAATTCTTGAAACTTCTAAAACATTAATCAGTGTTTTCATGTTTAAGTCCCATGTCTTAACTGGGGTTTTTTCTCCACTAGCGGATAGAATTGCAGCGAGGTGGTAAATTTGTGTGATTGAATGCTTAATGACAATAGATTCTAATTTCTGATAATCTGTTGCATCTAAAATTTCAAAATGTCCACGGTGTCCAATCTTAGGATATAAGTCTGTTGCAATAATACGATCAAACCCAAATTTTTCTTGGAGTTTTAATGTTAGAACAGATCCTAATTGCCCTCCAGCACCTGTTATTAATATTTTTTCTTGCATAAAACTAAAGAATTGAATACAATCAAAATTATAAATTAAGAACAATTAATAGTTAAAAAAACTTCTAAATATAACAATAAAAGTATTTTTGACTTCTATTATTAATAATTGTGTTTATATTTACTTTGGACAATCGTTAAATACTAACTTTAAAGTAATTTATTCTGCATCATGGAAAAACTAGATGAGGTCGATCTCAAAATATTAAGAATTTTACAAACAGATTCCAAAAAAACGACAAAGGAAATAGCAAAAGAACTCCATCTTACGGCTTCGCCTGTTTATGAACGAATTCGACGGCTAGAGAAAAAAAAGTATATAAAAAAGTACGTTGCTTTGATAGACAAAAAACGGGTCAACCAACCTATCACCGCCATCTGTATGGTTTCTTTACGCTATCACGACGAAGGTTTTATTGACACATTTGATCGACAAATTAGAGCTTTGAGAGAGGTACAGGAGTGTTATCATATGGCTGGAAAAGTAGATTTTTTTTTAAAAATCAACCTTCAGAGTTTGGATGCTTACCATGAATTTGTAAGGCTCAAGCTTTCTAAAATTGATAATATTGGGGTTTTGGAGAGTTCTTTTGTTTTAAAAGAAATCTTTCATAGTACTGAGTATAATATCTAACAAAGTCTTCTTTAAATACAGATTCGATAAGATTCGCTTTATTACTGAAAAATTAAAGGGTTGACTTTTATTTTTTCCTTAATTTTACAAACATGAAAAAAATTACAATTCTCATCCATTGCAAAGACCAATCCGGAATCATTGCGGCGGTGACCAACTTTATTGCGTCTAAGGGAGGAAATATTGTTTATATTGATCAGCATGTGGATCAAGAACAGCAAGTGTTTTTTATGCGCCTGGAAGGCGAATTTGATAAAACCTCTTTCAGTGACCTAGATTTTAACACTCAATTTCAGCAAAAAATTGCTAATAAATTTGATATGGGTTGGGAGCTTCACACAGCAGCTTACCGTCCAAAAATGGCATTGTTTGTGTCTAAATATGAGCATTGTTTATATGATATTTTAGGCCGCTATAAGTCGGGTGAATTGGCTTTAGAAATCCCTTTGATTGTTAGTAATCACTTAGATTTGAAGCCAATAGCCGATAGTTTTGGGATTCCATTTTTTCATGTGCCAGTAACTAAAGAGAGCAAGGCTGAGGCAGAAGCCAAGCATTTAGCCCTTTTGTCGGATCATGCAATTGACTTTATTGTGTTGGCACGTTATATGCAAATCATTCCTGAGGGGTTCATAAATAAGTATCCGCATAAAATCATCAATATACATCACTCTTTTTTACCTGCTTTTGTAGGTGCCAAGCCTTATCATTCTGCTTACAAAAGAGGGGTTAAAATTATTGGAGCAACCTCTCATTATGTGACTGTAGAATTAGATGCTGGACCTATTATTGAGCAAGATGTGACGCGTGTTTCGCACACACATTCTATTTCAGATTTAGTATCAAAAGGCCGTGATTTAGAAAAAATAGTATTATCAACAGGTATCAAATTACATTTGGATCGCAAAGTGATGGTTTACAATAATAAAACCGTCATATTTTCTTAATAAACCTATTAACTTTTAATTTTAACTATTATGGAACAACACACACAACCCACCATTCAAGTAACTGCTTCTGGAAAAGTGGTAGTTACCAATGCAAAAGACATTATTTTATTGGATAGCGAGGGTAATCCAATCGCAAAACGCAACCGATTTTCGTTGTGTAATTGCGGGAAAACTCAAGACATTCCTTTTTGCGACGGCGCTCATAAGAACTAAGTATTCTTATTTTATTTTATAAAAAAAGCCTCTACAAATTGTAGAGGCTTTTTTTTAGTTTTCTAATGCTATTTAATTACTCACCTTCTGCAAGTATCCGTTCGGTTACGTAAAACATTTGGATTTTTCCGTCCACGATAAGTGCATCATGTACCTGGCCAAGTTTTACTTCTTCTCCTTCAACTGTTAAAGTAACGCCATGTCCTGAAGTTACCCACTGACGTAATTCTCCTTTTTTGTTGGTGTATTCATTTTCAATAAGGTAGCTTGTTTTCCATTTTGGATTCGTATCGGCAAACCAGGCAGTTAAAAATTCTATATGGGCATCAGTTCCATCAATGACCTGTCCTGTTGGTCCATAAACTTTAAATCCTTCTACGGCGTTTAAACTACGAATGGTTTCTAAGTCTCTGTCGTTATGTGCTTGAATATATTTTTCCCAAATAGCTACGGTTGATAAATCGCCACTGTATAATGGGACTTTTGTACCGTCATCGCTAATTTCATGACCTATTGCTTTTGGAGCAGCTTCCGGGCATGGAGCATTGGTGCATGAGATTAATACTGCGGTCATTACTACGGCTAAAATTGATTTTTTCATTTTTAAATTGGTTTAAATTAATAATACTTGTTTAACAAAAGTAATGTAAATTATACAAAAAACGGTTGTATGCTTATAAGTGGTTTTCGATTATAACAGTCCTAACTGGGATAAGAATGAATGGTTATCAAAAAAATCTTGTTCTTTTAATACTTTTCCGCCTTTCATCCATACGAGTGTGGTTCCACTGATGTCAACTTTGTTGTTGGTGGCTGGGATTCCAAATAATTCACCATCGTGAGTGCCCTTAAAATTCCAGTGTTTCACAATTTTATCGCCTTGACCAAACGTATCAATAAATTTAAACTGAGCATCCGAAAACCCTGTTAAATAATTATTGTAATAAGCTCTAAACGCATCAATTCCTTCGACATCGCCTTGAGCAGTTACGACAGTTGCCTGTGAGTCAAAACTATCGGTATTAATAAGGTTTATATCTCTTTTCTCAAATATGTCTTCCCATACCGAAACATACATTTCTATATTTTTATTAAGGTTTGAATTTGCTAATTCGAGTGTTTGACACTCTTGACTTGGTTGTTGAGAACAGGCTACAACTAGTAGTGAGATCAGTAAGATTAATGACTTTTTCATTTTATGTTTTTTTAAATTTTGAATGTAAATATACTTATTATAAGTTGTTATTTAAAAGTAAAAATGTTTAAACTCTCCACTCACTTTTATCACATACAGAATCAGGCTTAAACCTCTATGTGGTTTTACAGGGGTTAGATCTGTTGTTTTACTTAAAACCCCTCACATCATTTAAGCTTCATTTTCTCTTGCTTTGGACAGGGCTGTTGCAACCAGTCCAGCTGGGACGGTCACCAATCCAACTCCGATCATAAGTACGAAAAAAGTAAATATTTTACCTCCTAAGGTGATCGGATATACATCGCCATAACCAACAGTGGTTAACGTGACTATAGACCACCAGGCACTGTGAAATACCGATTTAAAAACTTCTGGTTGGGCTTCGTTTTCGAAAAAATAGATGCCAGCAGATGTTATAAATATTAAGACGAGGGTCACTAAAAAAAACAATATTATTTCTTCCCTAACGATTAAAAATCCAAGTCTAAATCTGTTGAGTGCCTTGTTATAACGGATTAACTTTAATGCTCTAAAAACTCTAAAGATTCTAAAAGCTCTTAGGAAACGTAAGTCTAAAAATTTACTGAGATAGAATGGAAGTATTGACAATAGGTCTATGATTCCATAAAAACTAAATATATATCTAAAGGGATGTTTGGAAACATATACTCTGAGTATATATTCTACAGAGAAGATGATAATGCTTATGGTCTCAAATATGTGTAAAGATTTCCTTAAGGCTATAGACAAATCTGGAAGGGTGTCTATCGCAAACGATGCAAGGGACAGTAAAATTAGTGTTTGAATGAAGTAGTCAAAATACCGACCCTTCTTGGTGGTGTTATCCTCTAGGATACCCCACAGTTGTTTTTTAATTTTTGAATTCAAATTGGCAGTTGTAAGATAATATTGGTTTGTATTACAAATATAACAACTTTTAATTTGAAATTTATTTAACTAAATAAAGGAACCTAAAAAGCTAGTTAAATTGCACTGTAATAGATCAATGGTTTATAGAAAACGGATTCTAACACAGTAGCTGCGTTTATATTTTAGATCAATATAAATACCATTATAAGTCATTGAGCTACACAAAAAGAGGACTTTATTCCACATCGGACGTTGTTGGGTAAAAATTAAAAATAGGTGTTACAACAAAAAGGGATACTGAAATTATTTCCAATTTTGTCCTTTTAGTTCCATTGCGGCTTTAAGGATATCTTTTTGGCTGATTTGCCCTACTAATTTACCATTTTCCACAATTGGAAAACGGCGTCTTTTGGTTGCTAAAAACCTATTGGCCGCATCAAAAATATTCATATTTCCGTCGATAGTATCCACATTTTTGACCATGTGTTTTTCAATTGTTTGATCTTGCATTGGCATATTATAGTATCTACTTTCACTTATTTGCTTTATACAATCCCCTTCAGATATAATACCTATTAATTCTTTTTGGGCGTTCACAACTGGACCTCCTGAGATTCGATGCTTAATAAGTGCTTGCATCACACTTTCAATGGACTGATCTGGCTTGAAAGTGATCAAATTGGTAGTCATATAATCACTAACTTTTAGGGGCATATTCTCTTTTACTTGAGGCGTTCTAGCGCCTTGAAAACTTTTTATTCCCATGATATCAAATTTTGGTGTTTTTAAATGTAGGGAAAAAAACGGTGCTTTCCTAAATATCTGTATTCAGTGTGCCTCCAAATTTGTTGCTATTTTGAAGAGGGAAAGGTGTTTAAGTTCCTTTTTGACTGCCTTATTTTTTTGATAAGGTATAAACAACACTAAATCTACCCGCATCTGATGCAACGCTTGTCCCTTCGACAGACCATCCTTCGTCTAAAAAAAATTCTAGAGCCTGATCGCCAGTTAAGCCATTTCTGAACCTTTCTTCTTTACCATCGTTTATAACGTAAGCAGATTCTAATTTTTTCCCCATTAACTTCAAAATAATTACATCTGTGGATTTAGGGGTATTAAAATTATTAAAGCCGGTCAAAACTGTAAGGCAAACAATGGCAGTGATTAGTGTTTTCAAGTACTTCATATCTAAAATGTTTTTGGTTTATACTTCAAAAATATGAAAAAAATAACTCTTTGGATTTAGAACAAAGCGTGTTGGGAAAAGCATTAATGCCAATTGAGTGCCAAGAAATTCACTGTATTTGGTGGAGTTGGTTTAAGTACTGAAGTAAAGTAGTTTGCTTTTCACAACTGCTTAGAGAGTGAGAGCATAAAAAAAGCCCTTACATCTCTGTAAAGGCTTTATAACTGGCTCCCCCTATTATTCAAAGTTGCAGCACAACTTCTTCTTTAGGCGATCTATTCGCCTTGTAAGAAACCCTATTCTCCTTCAACAATAACACTTAATTAACGAGTGTAAATTTCCTTTAATTGTGAAGGAAGTGGATTGATGATTCCTTGGTTTCTTAATTGTTGCAACGTTTAGCATATAAATCGTAAAATTTTTCATTGTAA